>Ga0209633_10000720_pt1 | contig 37415 bp, 27 predicted proteins | sample Cruoilmetagenom1_FD_187290 | JGI IMG/M metagenome (GOLD analysis project Ga0209633, IMG submission 187290) | Oil polluted marine microbial communities from Coal Oil Point, Santa Barbara, California, USA - Sample 1 (SPAdes) (version 2) | ecosystem: Environmental > Aquatic > Marine > Oil seeps ...
CACTGCACCAGATTATACAATAACTCAAGCTAATGTAGATGCTGGTAATATTACAAACAATGTAACCGCTAATGGTTTAGAACCTGATGGTACAACAACAGTTATCGCAACAGATACTTACGTAATAGATGCTGACAATCCTGAGGTTACGCTGTGTGATGATTCAGGCATATCTGTTGTTAAAGCGGCTTCTAGTGCAACTGTTGGTTGTGTTGGAGAAGGTGATTTAGTAACTTATACGTTCACAGTAACTAATAGTGGAGATGTTTCTATCAACACTATAACAATCAACGATGATATGTTAGGTGGAGATATTACTACTTCACTTACACTTGCTGGAGATACTAATAATGATGGTATCTTGGATCCTACGGAAACTTGGATATTCACTGCACCAGATTACACAATAACTCAAGCTAATGTAGATGCTGGTAATATTACAAACAATGTAACCGCTAATGGTTTAGAACCTGATGGTACAACAACAGTTATCGCAACAGATACTTATGTAATAGATGCTAATAATCCTGATGTTACACTTTGTAATGAATCAGGTATAAATCTTGTAAAAACTGGAGTATTCAATAATGATAATGGAAATGATTGTACAGAAATTGATGAAACTATAACCTATACATTCACAGTAACGAATTCTGGTGATATAGCATTAGAAAATGTAATTATTACTGATCCATTATTGGACAATGCAATACCTCAAGTGAGTATTAACTTTGTTTCAGGAGACACAGATGGTGATAATCAATTAGATCCTTCAGAATCTTGGTTGTACAACGCAACATATTTAGTGACACAAATAGACATAGATGCCACTGAAGTAACTAATTCAGCAACCGTAACTGCTGCAGAAGTAGTAAACGGAACAACTATCAGTGCTATATCTCAAACTACAACTGATTTAATTGAGGATGCTACGCCTCCAGACACTTCTATTTGCGCTGTTCTAGATGAAACAATTGAATGTAATGGGTCGGATAATGAAACAATTGCTAACAATTGGAATGCAGCAAATATTCTAGCATTAGAAACTTGTGCTACAGATGCATGTGATGATAATGTTACTGTAACTTCAGATTACACCTTTAGCAACCTAGTTTCTGATTGTGGTGCTAGTGGAACTATAACAGTAATATACACGTTAACAGATGCAACTGGTAATGCTAGTACATTTACTGCTACGCTTACACTTGAAGATACAGCTGGACCTGATTTATCAGCATGTACAGATTTTGATGAGACCATAGAATGTAATGGTACAGACAACGAAACATTAGCAAACGATTGGAATATTGCAAATATCGTTTCACTTGAAACTTGTGGTACTGATACTTGTGATGTTATTCCTACTAACGTAGTAACATCTGATTATGACTTTACAAACCTAATATCTACATGTGGAGCTAGTGGCACAATTACTGTAACATATACCGTTGCTGATGATTGTGGTAATACCTCAACATTAACTGCAATATTAACTATTGAAGACACAACACCTCCAACCTTCTCTGTTCCTGCTGATATCACAATAGAATGTGACGTTGATGCTTCAGACTTAACTATTACTGGTGATGTTACTGACGAAGCTGATAACTGTTCTACTGGACTTAATGCTATCTTTACGGATAGTGTCGCTGATGGTAGTTGTCCTAACGAATATGTGATTACACGTACTTGGTCATTGACTGATGCTTGTGATAATACAACAACTTTTGTTCAGACGATTACAGTTCAAGATACAACACCACCTACATTCTCTGTTCCAGCAGATATCACTATAGAATGTGATGAAGATGCAACAGATATTACACTTACTGGTGACGTAACTGACGAAGCTGATAATTGTTCTACAGGACTTGATGCAATTTTTACAGATAGTACAGCTGATGGTAGTTGCCCAAGTGAATCTATTATTACTAGAACTTGGTCATTAAATGATGATTGTGGTAATACCACAACATTTGTTCAGACCATTACAATTGAAGATACAACGCCTCCAACAATAGATGATTCTGGAATAGAAAATATTGATATTGAATGTGGAATTACTCCAGACGGAACACTTGAAGCTTGGTTAGCAAATAATGCAGGTGCAACTGCTACCGATAATTGTGGAACTATAACTTGGACAAACGATTCTGGTTCAAATACAGATATAGATTGTGAAGATGGAGCGATTACTGTAACATTTACAGCTACTGATGATTGTGGAAACACAGCTACAACTACCGCAACATATTCGATTATAGATACAGTAGCACCAGTATTAACAGCTCCTCTTGCTGTAACTATTGAATGTGATGAATCATCAGACCCTACAAATACAGGTATGGCAAAAGCTACAGATGATTGTGCTGAACCAGAAATAACTTATACCGATAGTGAAGTTGATGCTTGTGGTAATACTAAAACTATTACGAGAACTTGGACAGCAACTGATGCTTGTGGTAATTCAGTTTCAGTTGATCAAATCATTACAGTTGAAGATTCAACAGCACCTACATTTACTGTACCTGTTGATATCTCTATTGAATGTGATCTTGATGCTACAGATTTAACACTAACAGGTGATGTCACTGACGAAGCTGATAACTGTTCTATAGATCTTGAAGCTACTTATACAGATAGCGTTGCAGACGGAAGTTGCCCTAGTGCTTCAATTATTACACGTACTTGGTCCTTAATTGATGATTGTGACAATGTAACAACTTTTGTTCAGACGATTACTGTGCAAGATACAACACCTCCAACATTTTCTGTGCCAGCTGATATCTCTATTGAATGTGATGAAGACGCAACAGATTTATTACTAACAGGTGATGTAACTGACGAAGCAGATAATTGTTCTTCAATAGAACTTGATGCTATTTTCACAGATAGTTCAGCTGATGGAAGTTGTCTTAACGAATCTATAATTACACGTACTTGGTCATTGACAGATGAGTGTGATAACACAACAACATTTGTTCAGACCATTACAATACAAGATACAACAGCACCTACTTTTTCTGTGCCAGCTGATTTAACAATTGAATGTGATATTGATGTAACAGATTTAACCTTAATTGGTGATGTAACAGACGAAGCCGATAACTGTTCTACAGGACTTGAAGCTACTTTCTCAGATAGTATTGAAGACGGAATTTGCTCTGGTGCTTATGTTATTACACGTACTTGGTCGTTAACTGATGATTGTGACAATACTATAACAGCCGAACAAACTATTACGGTTCAGGATACAACGGCACCAACATTTACAGTTCCTGAAGATATCACAATTGAATGTGATGTTGATGCTACAGATGTTACACTTACAGGTGACGTAACTGATGAAACGGATAATTGTGCGACTGGTCTTGAAGCCGTGTTTACAGATAGTTCTGAAGATGGTGATTGTCCTAACGAATCTATAATTACACGTACATGGTCATTAACTGATGACTGTGATAACAACACAACGTTTATGCAAATTATTACAATTCAAGATACAACTGCACCAGCGTTTAATGAAACATTACCGCAAGATGTAATTGCAGAATGTGACGCTGTACCAGATGCCGAAACATTAACCTCTACAGATAATTGTGGTACTTCAGAAGTTACTTTTGATGAAGAGATTACAAACGGAGATTGTATGGGCGATTATATCATTGTACGTACATGGACAGCAACAGACAGTTGTGGAAACGATGCCGTTCACACTCAAATAATAACTGTTCAAGATAATACAGCACCAACTTTAACAACTCCTCTTGATACAACTATAACTGTGGAGTGCGCTGATATTCCTGAAGTACCAGGTTTAGAATTTGAAGATTCTTGTTCAAATGACATAGATGTAGTCTTCAATGAAGAATCAACTCAAGAAAATAATTTTGACGATTATAATATTATAAGAACTTGGACTGTCAGTGATGATTGTGGTAATCAAGCGCTTTTCACACAAACTATAATCGTAGAAATTACTAATGTTATTAATGCAATTGATACAAGTCGTTGTATTCTCGATGAAGAATTTGATTTATTCGATTTATTATCTGGTGATTTTGATATGGACGGAACATGGAGTGTGGTTTCAGGTAATGCTTCTATTGATGGAAGCCTATTTGATCCTTCTACTGCAGAAGTTGGCGTATATACATTTATGTACTCAATTACAGAAGGTGCATGTCCTACAGAAAAAGAAGTAAATGTAACCTTAGATGATGATTGTGTAGTATTAGCCTGTGGAGAAGACGATGTTGTGATATCAAAAACAGTAACAGCAAATGGTGATGCTTACAATGAATTCTTTACAATTACTGGTGTAGAAGATTGTGAGTTTGTAGTAGAATTACAAATTTTCAATCGTTGGGGAGCCGAGATTTATAAATCTAGTAATTATAAAAATGATTGGAATGGAAATACACACAGCTCTTCTGTAGGAAACTCAGGAAAAGTCCCAACTGGTACATATTATTATATAATTAATTTAAGAAATAGTGGTTTAGCTCCTTTTGCAGGTCCTATCTACGTAGCAACAAATTAAAACTTAACCGATGAAGTTATCAAAACTTATAAGTATTGCGATACTCTTTTTGAGTGTTTCTACTGCCTTTGCGCAGCAGTTGCCTCAGTTTACGCAATACATGTTTAACACCATTTCTATTAATCCGGCTTATGCTGGTAGTAGAGAAACATTCAGTGTTGTGGGCTTACATAGAAGTCAATGGGTTGGATTAGAAGGCGGACCAGAAACTCAAACCTTATCTGCGCATGCGCCTTTAAGAAATGAAAAAATGGGTTTAGGTGTTTCCTTTATCAACGACCAATTGGGATATGAAAATTTCGCTTACCTATATGCAGATTATTCATACACCATTAAAACAAGTGAAAAAACAAAATTAGCTTTTGGACTAAAAGCTGGTATGACACATTACTTTATGGATCAAGATTTCCTAAATGATCAAACTGTAGCACCAGATTCATTTTTTAATGATGTCTCTGACCGTTGGAGTCCAAATGTTGGTGCTGGTTTATATTTACACTCGCAACGTTGGTACCTTGGGCTATCTGCACCAAGAATATTAAATACTGATTATAACAAAGGAAATGACGCCTTTAGAGAATTTGTTGCCTTTGAGCGTGTGAGTTATTATTTTACTGGTGGTTATGTTTTTGATCTTAGTGAAAGTACTAAATTAAAACCGTCAGTATTATTAAAAGCTACAAATGGAGCTCCTTTATCTTTTGATGTTTCTGCAAACTTCTTATTTTATGAAAAATTTTGGGCAGGATTAGCTTATAGAGCTAACGAACATGCTGCTGCAATTGGTGGCATAGCAGATTTCCAAATCTCAAAACAAATGAGAATTGGTTACGCTTATGAATATCCAATCTCAGACATAGCGCCTTATACTAGTGGTACTCACGAAGTATTATTAATGTTTGAGGTCTTTAAAAGTAAACGAATTAAATCGCCAAGATATTTCTAAAAAGAACCGTATTATGAAAATTAAAATATTAACGCTTGTTCTCGTTTTATTCAGTTCGTTGTCTTTTTCCCAAACGAAATTGGCAGATAAATTTTTTAACAATTTTAGTTATGAAAAAGCTATAGAATTATATGAAAAAGTAGTTGAAAAGGGCAAAGAAGACGCACACGTTTTAACACGATTAGGAGATGCTTATTACAACAATTCTAATTCTAAAAAAGCTGCTTATTGGTATGAAAAAGCATTGACCAAATATGCTAATATCGAAGCTGAATACATCTATAAGTATATTCAATCTTTAAGAAGTATTGGAAATTATGAAGAAGCAGATGTATGGTTTAAAAAATTAATTGATGCTCAACAAGGAGATAGTAGACTTAAAGGTTACAATCCTGATGATGTAAATATATTTGATAAACTGACTTCAAAAAATGAAGATCTTGTAGTTACTATTCAAAATTTACCATTCAATTCTGAAAATTCAGATTTTGGATCTTTTGTGCATGACAGTACGCTATATTTTGCTTCGGCAAGAGGAGATTCTAAAAAAACGTATAATTGGAATAAAGAACCTTACCTCGATATATTTCAAATTGAAGTGAAAGAAGATAAAGAAACTGATTCACTATCCTATGGTTCTCCATCTCAAATTTCTGGAGAGAAATTAAACACAATTTATCATGAAGCTTCTGTTGCCATCACAAAAGATGGTAAAACAATGTATTTTACAAGAGATAATGTTAATAATCGTAATAATAGATTAAAATACGATAAAGAAGGTACAACGCACCTTAAAATCTATAAAGCTACACTTACTGGTAAAGAATGGGCTAATGTAGTCGAATTACCATTTAATGACGATGTGTTTTCAACGGGTCATCCAAGCTTAAGTGCAGATAATAAAACCTTATACTTTGTTTCTGATCGTGAAGGTGGCATAGGTCAGACTGATATATATGCAGTTGCCATTAACGATGATGGTTCTTTTGAAAATCCCGTAAATTTAGGCGATAAAATTAATACCGAAGGTCGAGAAATGTTTCCTTATGTTGCTAAAGATAGTACCTTTTACTTTTCTTCAGATGGACATTTAAATTTAGGATTATTAGATATTTTTAAATCCAATATACTAAAAGAAGAAACAGCTTCAGAACCAGAAAACGTTGGTGCACCTTTTAATAGTGGTTATGATGATTTTGCTTATTATGTTAATAGTGAAACCGAAAAAGGTTATTTCTCTTCTAATAGACCAGATGGTAAAGGTGGTGATGATATATATAGCTTTAATATTTATGAATGTAAACAACAAATCAAAGGTATTACTACGGAACACCGAACAGAAATTATATTAGCTGATGTTACAGTACAGCTTATTGACGAAACTGGTAAAATTATTGAAGAGGTGGTTACTACAGAAGATGGAACCTATACTTTTGATGTAGAGTGTAATAAAACTTATACTGTTTTAGGAACTAAACCAGATTATAAAGAAGACCAACATACCATTACGACAGAGCGAGAAAATGAAAAAGTTAATGAAGTAGGTCTTGTATTAAAACCTTTAATTTTAGATAGTCAGATTATTATAAATCCTATATTCTTTGATTATGATAAAGCTAATATTAGAACAGATGCACAATACGAATTAGAAAATATTGTAGATGTATTACGTAAGCATCCAGAAATGGTAATTAAAATTGAATCTCATACAGATAGTAGAGGTCGTGATAAATACAATTTAAAATTATCCGACAGACGTGCAAAATCTACTAGAGAGTATATTATCTCTAGAGGTATTGATGCAAGTAGAATAGAAAGCGCTAAAGGTTTTGGCGAAACACGTCTTTTAAATGAATGTGGTAACAGATCTAAATGTTCTGAGGAAGAACACCAAGTAAACAGACGTTCATATTTTTACATTGTAGAAAAAGAAGAAAATTAATATAAAATCTAAATTGAATTAAAATGAAAGCAAGTCTAAAATAGGCTTGCTTTTTTTGTGTTATCATATTTTTGGCTATTAAACCATTTTTGTTTAATTATAAAATAAGTTGACGCAAATTTAATTTGAAATGTAGCATAGGAAACGAAGTTGCATAACTTATACTAAAAACCTGAGTTCGACGTAATATTTGATTCCAGTTTGAATGAATTTTTATTCAATTCGAAACTATAATTTAGAAGGACTAACTAGTTAATTTGAGAAATTATAGTGAGTAATTGGGAAAAATTCATCAAATCCTAAAGGAAACCCTAATAAAAGACACTCTTTTTGAATAAAATCTTCAAAATATCTCGATATTACTTCTTATTTTATACTTCAAATATCACCTTTTATTAGGGTTCTCGAAAATAAATCTTACGTCGAACTCAGGTTAAAAAACACTAAACGTGTTAACTTCTCTAATATGCAATCAACTCATCAGCCAACCCAGTCAAAGTATCCAATTGCTCATCAATAGTTAAATCTGAATTATCAATCTCAATAGCATCAGCGGCTTTTACTAAGGGAGAATCTTCTCTTGTAGAATCGATGTGATCTCTTGTGGTTACATTTTCTAACACATCATCATAACTCAGATTATGTCCACGTTCTAAAAGTTCTCTGTATCGACGTTTTGCTCTAGTTTCTGCAGAAGCGGTCATGAAGATTTTTAATTCGGCATCAGGAAAAACGACGGTTCCAATATCTCTTCCGTCCATTACTATACCTTTATCTTTTCCCATGAGCTGCTGTTGCTCTACTAACTTACGTCTTACTTCAGATAAGGTTGCCACAGGACTAACAAATTTTGAAACTCTAAGTGTTCTAATATCTTCTTCAATATTTATTCCATTTAAATAAACTTCAGCAAAACCTAAAGTTTCATTAAACTTAAAGGTAATATTTATATTTTCAAGCTTACTTATTAATTCGTCTTCCTTAAAAAAGTCTTTTGCTATAAAATTATTTTCTAATGCAAAATAGGTTACAGCTCTATACATTGCTCCAGTATCTACATAAATATAGTTTAGTTTTTTGGCTAGTTGTTTAGCAACTGTACTTTTTCCTGTGGATGAAAATCCATCAATTGCGATGATAATTTTATTCATTGTTATTCTCTTTAATCTATCGTCTTCTTCCATCTAAATCTATTTGAAGTCCAAAAAAACTAGTATTAGATGCACTTGTAAATCTTGCATGCGTATAACTAAAACGCATTTTATTTAATTTAATTCCGACACCTACTGAGAGTCCTGAAAAGTTTCTCTGGTCTACAATTCGTAATTCCTCAGCACGTCTAAAGTTATAACCTAAGCGAATATTAAAACCTCCTTCTGGAAATAATTCTGCTCCTAATATTAAATGTCGTAAGCCTTTATTAAAAAAACTAACTTTTTCTTCGGTTTGGTTGCCATCTAAATCTGTTGTAGCTCGCGCAGGATTAGAAACTCCAATTGGCCATTTTTGTAAATTCTCTAAAGTTAAATGCCAACGTAAAGGTACATTTTCTAGGGTTTGTGACATCCCAAAATTGACTTCAAAAGGTAAAGGTTCATTTTGACCAGCATACGTTGTAAACTGTGTTCCAAGATTTCTAACGGTTAGAGCTGCATGAAAATCGAGTTTTTCATTAATATACATTGCTCCTATATCAATAGCTCCTCCAATGGAATTGTACTGTTCTAAAGCAGATGTGATTAGCTTAACATTAGCTCCAACGTAAAAATCTGTAAACGGAATATTATAATTATAACCAAATGATAAAGCAGCTTCATTACCATTAAAAGTTCCTGTGGAATTACCATTGAGATCATAGCCATCAAAAGAGCCATAATTAATATAAGTCATACCAATATGCAAGGTTTGCACATGTCTGTCCCAAGTATAAGCATAGGCAGCAGTTCCGTAACTAATTCCGCCTAAATAGCTAGAATAATTAACTGCTAATTGGTTGTTCATTTGCCAATTAATAGAAGCCGGATTGTAAAGTGCTTCTGTAACATCATGATCAAAGTTGGTAATGATTTTTCCTCCTAAAGCAGCTTGTCTTGGTGAGGATACTAAATTCAAAAACTGATAAGTAGCTTCCCCTCCCAATTGCGCGAACATAGGTAATGCTAAAAACATTAAGCATAAGGTGAAAATCCTCTTAATCATAGATTTTGCAATATTATATAATTTTTCCTTTAAAACTACTGTAATAAAACGCCCTTTTTTCCTTTTTACTTCAATAAAAAAATAAACCGTAACTAATGCTATGCTTTATTTTTATATTTCGTAAAAAGCAAAAAATCATCATTTTCTTTCACAGTAATTTTAAAGGGAAAATTATATTCTAAATCTATCTTAAAACGATGATATGATTTTTTTATTTTTTGAGTGTTGTAATTTTCTAGTTTAACTGCAATTTTTGTCCTATTTTAATCACATTACTAGTTAATCCATTGAGTCGTTTTATGGCCTCAACCGTTGTTCCATTGTTTAGAGCAATACGATATAAGTTATCTCCTCTTTTTACAATATGAACAGACGAATTGTTTACGTCACCCAATTCTGCAAAACCATTTACACGAAGTTTTTGATTTGGAATAATTAAATTAGAACTTAAATTGTTTAATCGTTTTAATTCATTTACTGTTAAACCATATTGTTTTGCCAAACTGAACAAAGTTTCGTTTTTTGAAACGATATGAAAGTCTGGACTACTACTATCAACATATTCTGTATAAGTATCAATAGACTGAGAAGTTGTTCCTGATACTGCATCAAAATTATTAACACGAAGCCTTTGTCCTTTATTTATTAGTGTGGACTTTAAGTTATTGGCTTGCTTTAATTGTGTTAAAGACACACTATACTTTTTTGACACCTCTAATAAGGTTTCATTTTCTTTTACAACATAAAAATCAGAATCGTTAATATGGCCAGCATCTGTTTCGTTAGAAGCAGTAGTAACATGATTATTTGTAACAAGTTTAGAATTGTTATTTCCAGAATTTGTTTCAGTTTTGATTGATTTCACATTAACTTTAACTAAGGTAACTTCTCCCGTTGCTACATTTAATTTAGCTGGTTTCCCATCTAAAAAAACATCTTTGTATTCAACCTGTTCTTGTGCAAAAGCACATAAACTAGAAACTACGAGGGCAACAATGGATAGAATTAATCTATAATTTTTTTGCATTTTTTACTTTTTGGGTTGTTAATGCTAACTTTAAAACATCGCTCATATCTTTCACATAATGAAACGTTAAACCTTTTAAATATTCAGCTTTAATTTCTTCAATATCTCTTCTGTTATCTTCACAAAGTAAAATCTCTTTAATACGAGCACGTTTGGCTGCTAAGATTTTTTCTTTAATTCCGCCAACAGGCAATACTTTTCCACGCAGTGTAATTTCGCCTGTCATAGCCAAGCTCTTTTTTACTTTACGTTGTGTAAACAAAGATACTAAAGAAGTTAACATCGTAACACCTGCACTTGGTCCATCTTTTGGAGTTGCTCCTTCTGGCACGTGAATGTGTACATTATAGTTCTCGAAAACTTCAGGATTTATTCCAAATTCATCTGCATTCGCTTTAATGTATTCCATAGCAATAGTGGCAGATTCTTTCATTACTTTTCCTAAATTCCCAGTAATAGAAAGTGTTCCTTTTCCTTTAGACAAAATAGATTCTATAAATAGAATATCGCCTCCTACTCTAGTCCATGCTAAACCAGTTACAACACCTGCAACATCATTATTTTCGTATTTATCGCGTTCTAACCTTGGGCTTCCTAGAATTTCAATAATATCTTCGTTAGAAATTTTGATGTTATACTTTTCTTCCATTGCGATATTTTTGGCAGCGTAACGTACCGTTTTTGCAATTTGCTTTTCTAGTCCTCTTACACCAGATTCTCGTGTATAACCTTCAACAATTTTTTCTAATTGTGGTTTTGCGATTTTTAATGCTTTATTATCTAAACCATGCTCTTTTAATTGCTTTGGCAATAAATGTCGCTTTGCAATTTCAACTTTTTCTTCAATAGTATAACCAGAAACATTAATGATTTCCATACGATCTCTTAATGCTGGTTGGATGGTATTTAAACTATTAGCCGTTGCCACAAACATCACTTTAGATAAATCATATCCCATTTCTAGGAAGTTATCGTAAAACTCAGAGTTTTGTTCTGGATCTAAAACTTCTAACATTGCAGAAGATGGATCACCTTGATTACCTGTAGAAAGCTTATCTATTTCATCTAAAACGAATACAGGATTTGATGTTCCTGCTTTTTTCAAGCTTTGAATAATTCGTCCTGGCATAGCACCAATATAGGTTTTTCTGTGACCTCTAATTTCCGCTTCATCACGCAAACCACCTAATGAAATCCTCACATATTCTCTACCTAAAGCTTCTGCAATAGATTTTCCTAAAGATGTTTTACCAACACCTGGAGGTCCATATAAACAAAGAATTGGAGACTTCATATCGTTTCTCAGTTTTAAAACTGCTAAATATTCTATGATTCGTTTCTTTACATCTTCTAAGCCAAAATGATCGCGATCTAATATTTTCTCAGCACGTTTAAGATCAAATTTGTCTTTGCTAAATTCATTCCATGGTAAATCTAAAAATAAGTCTAAATAATTACGTTGAATAGAATACTCAGCTACTTGCGGATTCATACGTTGCATTTTAGACAACTCTTTATCAAAATGCGCTTTTATTTTAGCATCCCATTTCTTGTCTTTTGCACGGACTTTCATATCTTCAATCTCTTCTCCAGAAGACACTCCGCCACCCAATTCTTCTTGAATGGTTTTCATTTGTTGGTGCAAGAAATACTCACGTTGTTGCTGGTTCATATCACTTTGAACCTTATTCTGAATATCGTTTTTAAGCTCTAGCTTCTGATATTCCATATTCATGAATTTCAAAGTTTGAAGCGCACGTTCCTTAAGATCATTAATCTTTAATAAGGCTTGCTTCTCCTCTACTTTAAGATTCATGTTAGAAGACACAAAATTGACTAAGAACGAATTGCTTTCAATGTTTTTTATAGCAAATGACGCTTCAGAAGGAATGTTTGGACTTTCTTTAATAATGTCTAAAGACAAGTCTTTTATAGAATCTATAATGGCTTTAAATTCTTCATTATCTTTTGCTGGTTTCGCTTCCGGAATGTCAGATATCGTAGCTGTTAAATAAGGCTTTTCAGAAATCACCTCTTTAATTGCAAAACGTTTTTTACCTTGTATGATAACCGTTGTGTTACCATCTGGCATTTTTAGCACTTTTAAAATTCGTGCAACAGTACCAGTTTTATAGATGTCTTTTGCTTTCGGGTTTTCTACGGCTTCATCCTTCTGCGACACCACACCAATTACTTTTCCGCCTTTGTTGGCATCATTAATTAGCTTAATTGAGGTATCTCGTCCAGCAGTAATCGGAATCACAACACCTGGAAATAAAACGGTGTTTCGTAACGGTAAAATTGGCAATGAATCTGGTAAAGATTCGTTGTTTATTAACTCTTCATCTTCAGGCGTCATTAACGGAATTAATTCTGAATTCTCATCGAAATCCTGAAATGACAGATTGTCTAAATTTAAAAATTTTGATTTTTTCATATATATTTTCTAGCCATTCTGTCATTATTATAAACAGAGTAACATTATTTTAAATGTATTAATAATCAACTTTGTACTGAACACCAGTATCTTATAAGATATTTAAAGTTATTCACACTACTGTATTTTCAATTGTTATGCCATTACCTTTGATTGACACAAACCATTTATATATTTTCTAATAAAAATTGTCACTTCGAGTGAAATTCCCTTTTTGGAATTTTGTATCTAGAAGCTTTAAAAATAATAAAGGTTCTAGATACCATATACTAATCCTTAGTAAATCACTCAAACTAACATCAATCTAGTAATAGTAATTCAAGAAAAAAAATAAACTTTTTTAACCAAAACTGTAACAAAGACTAAAACACAACATCTTTAAGTAAAAGCAATTGTTTTTTTGACATCAACCAATCAAAATATCGAACAGTTACTATTGCATTGTCAATCTGGAAACCAACGTGCACAGTTGGAAGTTTATAACAGATATAACAAAGCGATGTATAACACAGCAATTAGAATTGTAAAAGATTCTTTTAAAGCTGAGGACATTATGCAAGAGTCATTTTTAACGGCTTTTACAAAGTTAAATACGCTAAAAGACACCAAAGTATTTGGTGCATGGTTAAAACGAATTGTAGTGAATAATAGTATTGCACATTACAACAAAACCGTAAAACAAAATGAAGTGCCTTTAGATACCGTATTATACAAAGTTGAAGAAGACAATGGCATTGAAGAAAGTAATCATAACAACGAAAAAGTAAAACAAATAATGAGCGTAATGAAAACATTAAAACCTAACTACAGCTTAGGATTATCATTACATCTTATTGAAGGTTATGATTACGAAGAAATCTGTGAAATCATGAATATTTCTTATGCAAATTGTAGAACATTAATCTCAAGAGCAAAAGAAAGTTTACGTAAAAAATTAATGCAGACTGCATAAAATTTATGAGCATGAAAAAAGATACTATAGACGAATTATTTGGTAATCTTAAAGGTGAATTCGATGTGAATACACCTAACAAGGATCATGAGCTTCGCTTTTTAGATAAGCTCAAAGCAAATGATGTAGTTTCAATTGATTCTAAGAAGTCATCTGGTTTTAATTGGAAACCTTTCTTAGCAATAGCAGCATCAATAGTGATTTGTTTAAGTGTATTTATAACCATGCAAAACCAGCCTGAAGTTTTAGATTTAGCAAGTATCTCACCTGAACTCTCTGAAACACAAGATTTTTTTACAACAACTATTGAAAATGAATTAAAGAAACTTAATAAAGAACGTTCTCCATTAACCGAACAAATTATTACAGATGCTTTAATGCAAATTCAATTATTAGAAACCAATTATCAAAATTTAAAAACAGATTTAACAGAAAGTGGAAGTGACCAACGTGTTATTTATGCAATGATTACCAACTTTCAGAATAGAATAGATATTTTAAATACTGTTTTAAAACAAATTGAAACTATTAAAGAACTTAAAATTAACACAAATGAACCTAAAAATACAATTTAGATTAGCACTATTACTTTTGTTAATGCCATTTATAGTATTAGCAAATTCAGAATTAGATGCTATAAAAACAATCAAAGAACGAAACATTAAAAAATCATTTAATGTATCCTCTAATGCGACACTAAAAGTGAACAATAGTTATGGAAACCTAAATATTGTGACTTGGGACCAAAACCGAATTGAGTTTGATATTACCATAAAAGTATCTGGTAATAACGCAGAAAAAGTACAAGATCGCCTCAATCAAATTAATGTAGAATTTTCTGCCACAAACGATTTAGTTTCTGCCATTACTAGAATTGAAAAAAATGATAATAGCTGGTGGAATTGGGGAAAAAAAATGAACCTAAAACTAGAAATAAATTATATCGTAAAAATGCCAATAACTAATAATGTGGATTTAAGTAACGACTATGGTTCTATTAACTTAGATAAGCTAGAAGGTAATGCAAAAATAGTATGCGACTATGGAAAAATTACAACAAAAGAACTCATGGCAGGCAACAACGACATTAGATTTGACTATAGTAGCAACTGTTATTTTGAATATATTGAAGGTGGAGAAATTAGAGCAGATTACAGTGGTTTTACCGTGTCAAAAACTAAGAATTTAAATGTTAGAGCAGATTACACCAAATCTATTATTGAAGTTGTAGAAAATTTGGAATACACCTGTGATTATGGTTCATTAAAAATTGACAATATTAATAATCTAAATGGACAAGGAGATTATTTGGGGTTACGGTTAGGTAATGTATTTAAGAATGTAAATATTAAATCCGATTACGGTTCTATAAAAATAGATCGTATGGCGTCTAAAGCTAATAATGTAACTATTAAATCCGATTTTACAGGAATTACTATTGGGCATGATGCTAACTATAATTTTGATTTTGATATTGATTTAGAATTCGCCTCGTTACGAGAATCTGACGGATTCAATTTTACTAATAAAGAAATTGATATGACAGAGAAGAGATATAACGGTTATCATGGTTCTCAAAATTCAGGTAATTTGGTAAAGATTAACTCTGAGTATGGCAGTGTTACGTTTAAGAAAATATAAAATTTGTCAATAACAATTAGCTAAATTTTCGTCACTTTGAGTGAAATTCTCTTTTTAGGAATTTTATATCGAGAAGCTTGAGTATTATAAAAGGTTCTCGATACGATTTACTCGCCCTAAGTAAATTACTAGAACTAACATTTTTAGATAAAATTAAACCAAAAACATAATAACAGTCAAAAACCGATTAATCATGAAAATTTTAAATTCAATTACAGTATTAGTTTTTCTTTTAAGCACAACACTATCTTGTGCCCAATGGAAAAAGATTAAAGGAGATGGTAACATTACTACTGCAAAACGTTCAACAGACTCTTATGAAGGTTTAAAAGCAGCAGGACCAATGGATTTTAAATTAATTCAAGGAAAAGAGGGCGAAATTTCTATTAAAACAGATGCCAATCTTATAAATTACATTGTTACAGAAGTAAAAAACAATAAACTTATAGTTAAAGTAAAAGAAGGTGTTAATTTAAGACCTAGCCAAACCATAGTTGTCACAGTACCTTACCAATCTATAAACTATGTTGCACTTGCTGGTTCTGGCGATATTGAAAATTCAGGTACTATAAAAGCAGATAATTTTGAGGTGGCTTTAGCTGGCTCAGGTGATATTAACTTAAAAGTAAATTCACAATTCGTAGAAAGTAGTATTGCTGGCTCTGGCGATATAGAAATAAAAGGATCTACTAAAAATTTAACTGTAAAAATAGCTGGCTCTGGTGATTTTGATGGTAAAAACTTAGAAAGCACTAATGTTACTGCAAAAATTACAGGCTCTGGTTCTACAAATGTAGTTTGTAATGGAGAATTAAATGTGAGAATTACAGGTTCTGGTGATGTGAACTATTCAGGAACACCTACAAATAAAGACACTAAAATTACAGGTTCTGGTAGTGTTAGTAATTAAGATTTACACCCAACCAAAAATTAAAAAAAGGATGAGCTTTGCTTGTCCTTTTTTATGACATTAAATATTGCATGTTATCGCTAAGCTTTACTTATTGGTTATAAAACAATATCTTTGAATCAAAAGCTATTTTGCTTAAGGTTAAAAATTGTACCTATAACCAAAAAAAAATAAAATGATACGTGATTATTGGAATGAAGAATGGAAAGAAATTAAGTTTGATGAAAATATTGCTGAGCACGAAAAATTTAAAATATCAAACTATGGCAGACTTATAAATTGTAAGACGCAAGAAGAATTCCTTGTTAAAAAATATTTTATTAATGGTTATCAAAACTTACCTGTTAAACAAAAAAAGAACGGTAACCAAACCAGTAGATATGTTCATAAATTGGTTGCTGAACATTTTCTTGAAAAAAAAGATGGTGTTTGTGTTGTTCACCTAAATTATGATAAAACAGATAATCGTATTGAAAATTTAAAATGGGCTACAAAAAGGGAAAAGGAAATACATCAGTTTAGCAATCCTGAGTATAAAAACATGGTTCGCAAAAAACCTAAAAACTCAAAACTAACAGAAACAAAAGTTAAACTTATAAAGCGAAAAATAAATGACCCAAATCGTAGAACTCGTATGAAAATGATTGCGAAACAATTTGGCGTTTCCACCATGCAACTTTACAGAATAAAATCTGGCGAAAACTGGAAGCATGTCACAGAGTAAGGGTGAAATGTTTTTGAGTAAAGTTTTTCACTAAGATTGTTAACGAATATTTTAATGCTAGTTTTTATTTTCCAGCTTTGGCACTCTAAACAAGAGTACAATTCCTCCAAGAAAAAAGATAACCAAAAACAAAATAGCGTTTCGCATACTACCTGTAACTTGGTCTATGGTTGCGAAAATGACCATTCCAATAACTATTCCTATTTTTTCTGCTACATCATAAAAACTAAAATATGATGTGGTATCATCTGTTTCTGGCAAAAATTTAGAATAAGTAGAACGTGCTAAAGCTTGCACACCTCCCATTACCAAACCAACAAAAGATGCGGCAATGTAAAATTGCATTGGTGTTTCCATAAAATAAGCATAATAACAAAGTGCCATCCAAAAGAAGTTAATAACAATAAGCGTTTTTATATTTCCAAATTTTGAAGAAGCTCTAGACGTTAAAAACGCACCTAAAATTGCGACTAATTGAATCACTAAAATACTAGCTATTAAACCCTGTGTTTTAGCATCAGAACTTCCCCAAGCAATCTCCTCTTCACCAAAATATACAGCAACCAACATAATGGTTTGTACTGCCATACTAAAAACAAAAAAGGCAACTAAATAACGCTTTAGACGTAAATTCTGTTTTAACTCAATCCATACGTGTTTTAATTCTTTTAAACCATTAAAAACAACATCTTTTGTAACTTTGCCACCTTTAGAAACACCTTTTGGAAGTATATAAAATGTATATTGACTAAATAAAACCCACCACAATCCAACAGTTATAAAAGAAATTCGCATCGCTTCAAATGACGCTTTATTTTTAGCGATTTCCATAGCTTCGGCTATTTGAGTTTCTGTTCCAGTTTCTATAATCGCTTTAGAAATACTAGTATCAAAACCAAACAATTCTGGTTTCATTACCATAGCCAAGTTAACTAACAACAAAATTACACTTCCTATATATCCCATAGAAAATCCTTTAGCACTAATACTATCTTGCTGCTCAGGATATGCAATGTCTGGTAAGTAGGAATTATAAAACACCAAACTTCCCCAATATCCTATTAATCCCATAAAATAAAATAAGAGACTAATGTGAATACTATCAATACTAAACCAATACAATCCTATGCAACCTGCTCCACCAACGTAGCAGAAGAATTTCATGAAACTCTTTTTATTACCAACATAATCTGCAATACCAGAAAGAATTGGAGATGTAAAAGCAACCACCAAAAATGTAAAGGCAGTAACATAAGTAATCAATGCAGTACTTTTAAAAATCATTCCAAAAGCAGGAACCGTTTTTTCAACTTGTGATACGAATAATGCGGAATAAAATATTGGAAATATTGACGACGCAATAGTTAAGGTATAAACGGAATTTGCCCAGTCGTAAAAAGCCCAAGCATTGAGCAATTTTTTACTTCCTTTTCTAAGTTGATTCATAAATAATATTAATAATATACGATGCTCTCATTTTGATGAGATTCCAATTTGCATTGGAATTATTGACTAATTTTATTTAAAAACTAATCAATAAAAAAAACTGCTCTCCCGATAGCTATCGGGATTAAGCAGCTTCTAAAGTAATCAAAATATTATTAATTGATAGATTAATTTATAGGTCTAAAGTCTGTAATACCAAATTTCTTAGCTTCTGCTTTTGCTTTTGGTGCTAATGCTTTTAAATTCTGAATTCTAGAATCATTACTAGGATGCGTACTTAAAAATTCTGGTGGTGCTCCTCCTCCACTATTAGCTTTCATGCGTTCCCAAAGGACAGAAGCTTCAGTTGGATTGTAACCAGCTATAGCCATTAAATACAAGCCTATTTTATCGGCTTCTGTTTCATGACTTCTACTAAACGGCAACATTCCTGCTACGTTAGAAACCACGCCATAAGACTGATTAAAAATACCTAAAGCTTGCTGATCGTTTGCTAATGCAACATTACCTGCAACGGCTAAACCTTGTTGCAAATAAGAAGCACTCATACGTTGCTGTCCGTGATTTGCTAGTGCATGTGCTACCTCATGTCCCATAATAGCTGCAACACCTGTTTCATTAGCTGCAATAGGTAAAATACCTGTGTAAAATGCAATTTTACCTCCAGGCATACACCAAGCATTTACTTGTTCTGATTCTATGAGTTTATATTCCCATTTATAATCCTTTAAATAACTTTGATGACCATTGGCAGTTAACCAACGTTCTGCTGCTACTGCAATACGTTGCCCAACACGCGTAATCATATCTGCATCTTTTGTGCCTGTAATCACTTTGTTCTCAGCCATTACTTGACCGTATTGTGCAAAAGCCATAGGAAATAACTGATCGTTACTTACAAATGCCATCGTCTTTTTACCAGTAAAAGGATTTGTTGCGCACGAAAATACGAAGGCAAAAATCACAAGACTTACTATTGTTTTATTAAACTTCATAGCTAATACTTTTATTTATAGAGTTACTAAAATACAAAAATCAATTTATACTAATTTGACACAAAACTAAATAATTTGTCACTATGCTTTTGACTTTATTCCTAGTATATGCAGCTCAGAAAAATTCTTGTCAACAATAATTGATGTTATATCATTTACTTTCAAGCTTTTATGATCTATTTTCTCATTATCTAATTGAACCTCAACAATATCAAAAGGCAAACCATGAAATTGAATCTTAAAGGTCTCATAAGTAGTCATAAACTTCCCTTCTTTATATTGATTGATTATTAATTCATTAGACTTTCCTCTTAGCGTAAAATTTCTTAAACTATAACGTCCCTTTTTATAATCAAAACCATCATTGGCATCACTATAAAGCTCACTGTCCTCTTTACCCTTCTTATAATAAACGTCTAGTGTAATTTCTGTAATTTCCTTTTCTCCTACATATTGCTGAATTGGATATTTAGGAATAATAGCTCCTTCTTTTACAAAAATTGGCATACTATTAATGTCTGCATCAACCCACATTTCTTTACCTCCTTTTACAACCTCATCTGTCCAGAAATTAAACCAATTCCCTTTTGGAACATACATTCTTCTCCCTTTAGCATTTGGTTCTATAACAGGACAAGCTAAAATCTGTTCTCCAAAAATAAACTCGTCTGTTCTATAATGCGTTTGCACATCATCTTGGTCAAATAACACCAGAGATTTTAACAATGGTGTGCCGTGATCTGCATAATTCCAAAATGCCGTATATAAATATGGTAATAATTGATAACGGATTTCAATAAATTTTCTAACAATATCTGTTACATCTTCGTCAAAAGCCCAAGGTTCTTGGTCTCCATGATCTCCAGAAGAATGCACTCTAAAAAACGGATGAAAAATTCCTAATTGAATCCAACGTGTAAACAATTCTCCTTGTGGTTGCTCTGCAAATCCGCCAATATCACTACCAGCAAACGAAAAACCAGACATTGCCATACGTTGTGCTTGTATGTTTGCAATCCATAAATGTTCCCAAGTTGCAACATTATCTCCTGTCCAAGTAGAAGAATAACGTTGCGTACCAGAATAAGCAGCACGTGTAATTACAAATGGACGTTTTGGATATGAGTATTTCTTTAAACCTTGATAGGTAGCTCTTGCCATCTGCATTCCATAAATATTATGTGCTTTTCTGTGGCTACAAGGATTACCATCGTAATCGTGACGCACATCATCAGGGAATGTTTTGTTTGGCACTTCCATAACGGCTGGCTCATTCATGTCATTCCAAACACCTTTAATTCCGATATCTTCAATGAGTTCTTTGAATAATCCAGACCACCATTCTCTTACTTCAGGATTTGTAAAATCTGGAAAATAACATTCTCCAGGCCAAACCTTACCTTTCATATAATCACCATCTGCTCTTTTACAAAAATAATCGTTCTCTAAAGCTTCTTTAAAAACAGAATAGTCTTTATCTATTTTAATTCCTGGATCTATAATAGCAACGGTTTTAAATCCATTATCCATTAATTCCTTTACCATACGTTTTGGGTCTGGAAAATAGTCTTTGTTCCAAGTGAAACAACGGAATCCTTCCATGTAATCAATGTCTAAATAAATAGCATCACAAGGAATTTTCAATTTTCTAAATGTTGAAGTAATCTCTTTTACTTTAGCTTCTGGATAATAACTCCATTTACATTGATGAAAACCTAAAGCCCAAAGTGGTGGTAAATCGTGTGGCTTTCCTGTTAAATCTGTATAGCTTTCTACAACATCATTCATTTTAGGACCATAGAAGAAATAATAATTCATTTCACCACCTTGTGCCCAAAAACTTGTGACATTTCTACGTTCGTGTGCAAAATCAAAAGATGATTTAAAGGTATTATCAAAGAAAATACCATAAGCCTTTCCATGGTGTAAACCTGTGTAAAACGGAATGGTTTTATAAATAGGATCTGTATCTTTTCCGTAGGCATAAGAATCGGTTACCCAATTGTTATAACGCTTTCCTTTAAGATTAAGATGGTTGGGCTTATCTCCAAGACCATAATAACTTTCACCATCGTTAGAGACTTTACTCATTTTTACAATGTTTCCTCCAAACTCATAGCTTTCTTCCCAATGAAAACCACTTTCATCTTGGTTAATAAGTGTCCCATCTTTAGCGTCGTAGATAGACACTCGCATATCTTCTTTAGAAATTTCACAACGTAATTTAGATGTAGAAACTTCAAAAAACTCTTTTTTCTCTTCAATTTCTAATTTATTGTAGCCATTACTTGCGTATTTGGTAATAGCATAAGAAAAATCATTGTCAAAATTACCAACTGTTGTATATCTAAAACGAAGTAAACTATCTCTTACAACTGTAAGTTGAAGTATAACATCGTTATTTGCCGTAAAGTATAGTTTATCGACATTCTTTTTAAAGTCTATTATTTTTGAAGGAAATAAATTGCCTTTATTTTCTAACTCTGTATTTACAATCATCGATTATTTTTTTGGCAAAATTATGTGTAAAAAAACGGAAAAAATCCAACTTCTGAAAAGGTTTGCCAAGGTAATTGAGCATTGTTACTAACTACATCGATTTTGAATCAAATTTTTACGATTATTGTAAATTGAATCGACTATTTCTGAGAATTTGCTTCCTTCAAAAATACTATTTCACAAATCTAATGATAACCAATTTTCGTAACGATTAATGTAATGCAACCCATAGCAATCAAAACATAGAGTAATCTCAATTTGAGGTTACTACATAAGAAAATACCACAAATAGCGAGCAATGCCATAAAACCCATTTCTAGCCTTGTGCAGATTATGCCAAGAATCATCATTGCGAAAAGCAAATGTGTCCACGTGTTTCTAGGTTTCCATAGTATTGCAATAGCGACCATGAATTCTACCACAACAGTAGTCCAGGTAAAGATAAGACTGATCGACCTAACGTTTGGGAAGAGATCTTTTAATACAATGCTTTCTCCAATATTTGGGTTTGTAATATGCAAAGTTATCATACTTTGAACATTACTTTTTGCCACTACGAAACTTTCCGGAAATAATTTAAGAAAAACACCGAACAGAGAACCTCGATTAAACATATAATAATAAAAATCACCACTCATAAACTGGTTTGACATCAGTTTTTGGAAAGCCGAAGCCATTACAACTACAACCAAAAGTATTTGGATATTTTTGAGAAGGATATCACTACGTTTGTGATAGGTATAAAGCAAGACCGAAAGCATCATAAAGGTTAACATAAAATGATGATTTGCAACCCTCAGATACAAAAGAGAAAGATCTAAAATCAGAAGTACAAAAAGAACAATCCAAATAATGGGATGTTTCGTTTTATGACGTAAAAAAAACCAACTAAATAACCCAACAAAAAGTACAGGAACTTTATACAAGCTATATTCTTCTGCCATAATAAAAATATAGGCTCCAAGAACTACGAGAAGCAAATGGCTAGCGAGCTCGATATTATTATTTAATTTTTCTTTTATGTCTAACCAATATTTCACAGATCAGACTTTTTAAAGTGAATTTCATTGACCAATTCTCTTGAGTAATCACCATTTTCTGAATTAACTCTTGGCTTCCAAATTTGTATTTGAATACTGTCTTTATCAGTTGTTTTTAAAACAAATTTAGCCGCTTTTACAAGATTTTGGTCATTAGGCATTAATTTTAAACGACCAAGAATTCTTTTCATTTCACGATTGTCTGCTATCATAGAATCGACAACCATACCTGGAATATATATTTGATTGTAGTAATAATGAATACCTGTGTACATTCCATAACCTCCACCTTTCCAAGGATTGAGTCTTTGGGTATTAGCCAAAAAGAGTTGTATAGCAATAGCCACAACTGCAAGGCTAGAAATACCATATTTTAATAAAAGCTCTTTTTGTTTGTTTGGCATGGGTTCTAATTACATTAATCATTTAGAATACCTAAAAGCAACCATTCCTAATGGCGGAATAGTAATATCTACAGAATCATCTCTAAAATGCCAAGCTTCGGTTTTAGTAGTTTTTACTTTATTTTTGTATTGACCGCTTCCAAAGTATTTCTTTAAATCGCTATTAAAAATTTCTTTCAATTTTCCTTTTCTTGGAACTCCTAATTTGTAATTCTCTTTAGGAATTGGTGTCATGTTACACGCAACAATAATATCATCCTTTTCATCATTTCCTTTTCTTATGTATGTAAATACTGAATTTTTGGAATCACCATAATCAATCCATTCAAAACCTTCTGCTGAAAATTGTTTTTGGTGTAATGCAGGTTCCTTTTTATAAAGAGCGTTTAAATCTTTTATGAGTTGCTGCACACCTTTATGAGGATTGTATTGTAGTAAATGCCAATCGAGACTAGTTTCAAAGTTCCATTCGCTACTTTGACCGAATTCTGCACCTTGAAATAATAAATTAGTTCCAGGATGTGTATACATATAGCTGTATAACAATCTTAAATTTGCAAAGCGTTGCCACTCGTCTCCTGGCATGCGTCCTAAAATGGATTTTTTACCATAAACCACTTCATCATGACTTAATGGTAACATAAAATTCTCAGTAAATGCGTAGGTCATTGAAAACGTTAAATCGTTTTGGTGGAATTGTCTGTAAACAGGTTCTTTTGCAAAATACTGAAGCGTATCATGCATCCAACCCATCATCCATTTCATTCCAAAACCTAATCCTCCCACAAATGTTGGTTTAGAAACCATTGGAAATGCCGTAGATTCTTCTGCAATAGTCTGTACATCTGGAAATGAAGAATAAACCGCTTCGTTCATTTCTCTTAAAAATGACATGGCCTCTAAATTTTCATTTCCGCCATACATATTTGGTTCCCATTCTCCATCTTCTCTACTATAATCCAAAAATAGCATGGAAGCAACTGCATCTACTCTTAAACCATCTGCATGGTATTGATCCATCCAAAAAATTGCATTACTAATTAGAAATGATTTAACCTCATTTCTCCCATAATTAAAAATCAAGCTCTTCCAATCGTTATGATAGCCTTTTTTAGGATCTGGATGTTCATAAAGTGCTGTGCCATCAAAAAAACCTAGTCCATGTGCATCTTCTGGAAAATGAGAAGGAACCCAATCCAAAAGCACACCAATATCGTTTTGATGAAATTTATCTACTAATAATTTAAATTCTTCTGGATAACCAAAACGCGATGTTGGTGCAAAATAACCTGTGACTTGATATCCCCAAGAAGGATCATAAGGAAACTCCATTACTGGCATTAATTCTATGTGTGTAAAATTCATGTCCTTCACATATTTGACTAATTCATCAGCCATTTCTACGTAAGACAGAAAACGACCTTCATCCACTTTCTTTTTCCAAGATCCTAAATGGACTTCGTAAACAGAGAATGGTGCATCCAAAGCATTATGCTTTTTACGTTTTTTCATCCATTTGCTATCCTTCCATGTGTAAGGTTCATCCCAAACAATAGATGCTGTTTTTGGGTTGTGCTCTGAACGTCTGGCATAAGGATCTGCTTTTTCGGTTTTAATATCGTTATTATTACTTTGTATTTTATATTTGTATTTACTGCCTTTACCAGCACCTGGAATAAAACCTTCCCAAATTCCGCTAGAATCCCAACGTACATTTAATTTATGCTCACCTTCTACCCAAAAATTAAAATCGCCAATAACAGAGATATGTTTAGCACTTGGTGCCCAAACCGCAAAATAAACGCCTTCTACTCCATCTACTGTGGTTATATGTGACCCAAATTTTTCGTATAATCGATAATGCTTTCCTGATTTGAAAAGGTTAATATCAAAATCTGTAAAAAGACTGTGTGCAATTACTTCTGCCATAAATTAATTATTAATGATATTTGAAATTCCCTTTAACGGAATAACTGCCCATCGTGGACGTGAGTTAAGTTCGTAACCTAACTCATAAACTGCTTTTTCAAGCATAGCATATTTGAGTAAAAAAATACGTTCTTGGTTATAACCTATATTGAGATTTGCTTCTTGTACTTTGGTAATATAAGTCTCTAAAAAAACACTTTTTAAATATTGATAAAGCACTTCTCCTGCTTCAAAAAGATGTTCTTGGTCTTGTTTGTATGAATCTGAATTATTAAAAATAGTCGCATAAATTGCATAATGAAACGAACGAAACAAACCTGCAATATCCTTTAATGGTGGTTGTTTTACTTTACGATCACGAATCGTACTTTCTGGTTCACCTTCAAAATCTAGGATATAAAAATCATTGTCTTTCACTAAAACTTGTCCTAAATGATAATCTCCATGTACTCTGATGCGTTCTCCTTTTAACTTGGTCCAATCGAAATCTACAAATCGTTTTCTGATGATATTCTTTTTTTCTAGAAATTCATTTGCCAATTCTAATGCTAATCCATCGAGTTTGTGTAAACTATTTTCAATGGTATTTAATCTGTTTTGAAATTGATACAGCAATCTATTCTTTAACCAAACTTCATAATCTCCATTAAAATGCGAAGGTGTAAAAGCCGTGTCTTCAAACTCACTTCCTAAAGCGATATGCATTTCTGCAGTTCGCGTTGCTAAGGTTTGAATTTTGGTAAAGACATTTAACCCAACCCAATCAATTATCTGAGCAGGAACATCTCTTATTTCTAGTCTTCCAAAATCTTCGGTTTTAGGTAATTTTGAAATGTCTATATTTTTATATTCTAAGTTTAAAAATACCTTATGGAATTCCGTTAGCATATATTGCCATGCATCGCCTTGGTTTTCCAACATTTCTTGCATCAAACCTATTGTAACATTTAAATTGTCTGTATCCTTAATTTGCACACTTCCTAAATAAGCTGGTGTGTTTTTAAAATCTTTTTTGTCAGAAAGGAAACGACTCATTTCATAATCTGGGTTTCGGTCTGAATAAATTCTTCTAAAGAACTTCAACACATATTTCTCATTATAAACAATGGATGTGTTACTCTGCTCCAATCCCATGTAACGGGACGACTCATATTGGCAATCTTTAAACAGTTCACTTTTATGATAGCGAACACGAGTCTTGTCTTTAGGAACTGCCGTTAAAATACGTTCAAAAACAACTTTTCTAAACGCTTCAAGGTTTATAGCATCAATGATAAATCCTTGTTGGTTTTGAATGCTAATCGGTAAAATTCTATCATCTTTTGCGAAATTTTTATCAGATACAAATGCTATTGGCAAAAAGTAATGTTGATAAAAGGATTCCGTAAAATTGACCTCTAAAATGAGTCCGTAATAGACTTCACCTTCCTTCTGAATTCTAAAAGATTCGGATAATTCTATATATTTTAATTTACTGGATTTTCCTCCATACCATCGTTGTTTAACAATATAATCTTCAAGCACATCTGACAAAAACACTTTAATAAACTCTTTATTTTCTAGGAGTTCTTCCCATTTATCATTAAAATTATAGGGTGGTTTTAAAATACTCATCTTTGCCATTCTTTTTCAGAATTATTTATTAATCTTAAATATATGGAACGGAAGTGCTGGATGCAACTCTACGTAATTCCATTCGCTATGCCAATTATAACTACTTGCCGTTACCAAATCTTCAACTTGCACAGGATGACCTTCTCGAATATCTAAATGAGCCAAAGGCAATTGCACATTTCCTTGTTGCGCGTAATATTGATCTAAACTGATAATAATTAATAATTCATTGGTTCTATCATCATTCCATTTATAAAAGGCAATGATATTTTCGTTCTGGATGTTCAAAAACTTAATATTATTAGTCTGTTGCAAAGCTTCATTATTATGACGAATCGCATTTATTTTTGAAATTAAAAGGGTCAATTTACTCTCTTTAAACCAATTGTAATTACAAACTTGAAATTTTTCAGACATATAATATTCCTCTTTTCCAGGAATTGCATCATCAATCATTTGCTCAAATACAGGACCATAAATACCAATACTAGAACTCATTGTTGCAGCTAAGACATAACGTTGAAGATATTTAGTTTCATTTGCTCCTTGTAAATGATATGGATTAATATCTGGTGTATTTGGCCAGAAATTAGGTTGCATATACTCGCGTTGGTCTGTTTGTGTTAATTCTGTCAAATACTCAACAAATTCCTGTTTAGAATTTCTCCAAGTAAAATAGGTGTAGGATTGTGTGTAACCTTGTTTTGCTAATTGCTGCATCACTTTTGGTTTTGTAAAAGCTTCTGCTAAAAATATTACATTTGGATGTTTTTTCTTGACTTCTGCAATTAGCCAATTCCAAAAATAATATGGTTTGGTATGTGGATTATCTACTCTAAAGACTTCAACTCCAATATCTATCCAATATAACATAGTGTCTAGACATTCTTTCCAAAGGTTTTTATAATCTTTACTTTCCCAATAAATAGGTAGAATATCTTGATATTTTTTTGGTGGATTCTCTGCATATTGTACCGTTCCGTCTGGTCTCCATTTAAACCAATCTGGATTAGATTTCACCCAAGGATGATCTGGTGCAGCTTGCAAAGCATAATCCATGGCAATTTCTATGTTGTGCTTTTTTGCTACTTTTATTAAAGCTTTAAAATCTTTTACTGAACCTAATTCTGGATGCAAATCTTTATGACCTCCATGTTTAGAGCCAATTCCCCAAGCCGAGCCTACATCGCCTTCTTTGGCTTCGGTTGTGTTATTTTTTCCTTTTCTATTGACGTCTCCAATTGGATGAATAGGCGGAAAATATAAGGTATCAAAACCCATTTGTTCTATTCTTGGTAATAAGCGCTCACAGTCTTTAAAGGTACCATGCTGACCTGCAACCTCTGAAGCTGACCTTGGAAAAAACTCATACCATGTACTGAATCTCGCTTTCTTTCTGTCTACATAAACTTGAAGCTCTTTGGATTCATTAGCCAAGTGTTTTTCTGGATATTTTGTAAAGATGCCATGCATCTTTTGGCTAATCGCTTCTTTTATGGCTTCGTTATATTTTTCGTTATCTTTAAAGTAAGCAATACACTGTTTTAAATAGTCTTTTTCTTCTTTAGTTCCTTTTTTTACTAGTGGTTCTAAATAGATAACGCCTTCTAATAATTCTGATTTTACGTGTTGACTATCATCAATTTTACTTTTAATTCCATGCTGCCAGTTTAAGGCATAATCTACCCAACCTTGTACTTTATAACAGTAAAAGCCTTGCTTTTCAACTAAAAATGATGCTTTCCACTCGTCATTACCAACTTCGTGCATTCTAACTTCCTTCCACTTTTTAGCTTTTTCGTGTTTAAATAAAATTGAAGCTGCAATGACATCGTGTCCATCAACTAGGACGTTGGCATCTACATTTACAATTTCGTTTACAATACGTTTTATATAAAATTCCCCGTAATTAATTTGTGGTTTAACAGCATCTATTACAACTCGTCTTTGGTTTTGCATTTTTGTTGATTAATTTTGAATATTACAAAATCAAAGCTAATAAAATTAGCTTCATTTTAATTTAAAAAAATAAGAATTTGAAACAATAGAGTTCAGCGCTAACCTAAATTCTTTTATTTCTAAATAATAGTACCTTTAGGGATATATGCATCTTTTTTAATGACCACAATACCATCTTTAATAAAGTAACTACTTGTCTCTTTATCTTTAAGATGCGAACCGCCATTAATTCTAACGTCATCACCTATTCTACAGTTTTTGTCGAGAATAACGTTTTTAATAAAACAACGTTCACCAATTCCCATGAAAATTTTCACTTTTTGCTGTTCTACATCTTCAAGTAATTCGTAATGATCATTACCCATCATATAACATTTAATTACTGTAGATTCTTCACCAATTCTAGATCGAATTCCAATAACAGAACGTTCAATTTTTGCAGCATGAATTATGCAACCATCAGCAATGACTGTTTTATCTAATAATGTTCCTGAAATCTTAGATGTAGGCAGAACTCTGGCATTAGTATAAATGCGCTGATCATTATCATACAAGTTAAATTGAGGTATTTCATCTGTTAAACCTAAATTGGCTTCAAAGAAAGAATCTATATTTCCTATATCTGTCCAATACCCTTCGTATTGATAACTTAAGGTTTTATGTTTTTCTATGGCTCTTGGAATAATTTCTTTACCAAAATCTACAGTACCTTCCTCATTCATTAGCTTAACTAATAAATCTTTATTAAAAATATAAATTCCCATTGAGGCCAAATAATGCCTACCACTATTTTGCATCTCATCGCTAACATTAGAAATCCAATCTGGCAATAATGATGCGTCTGGTTTTTCTATAAATGATGTAATAACGTTCTCATCATTAGTTTTTAAAATTCCAAATGAAGTGGCATCTTTTGCATCTACAGGATAAGTAGCAATTGATATTTCTGCTCCACTTGTTTCATGAGCCTGAATCATTTCATTAAAATCCATTTGATACAACTGATCGCCAGATAAGATTAAGGCATATTCAAAATCGTGAGCTAAAAAATGATGCATACTTTGTCTTACCGCATCTGCAGTTCCTTGAAACCATTCTCCACTATTAATAGTTTGTTCAGCAGCCAAAACATCTACAAACGCAGAGCTGAAAAAACTAAAGTGATATGTATTTTTAATGTGTTTATTTAAGGATGCGGAATTAAACTGAGTTAGCACAAACATGCGCTTAATGTTTGAATTAATACAGTTTGAGATTGGAATATCAACCAATCGATATTTTCCAGCAATAGGAACCGCTGGCTTAGACCTGTTTTCTGTTAAAGGGTATAATCTAGATCCTTGACCTCCACCTAAAATAATACTTAAAACTTTGTTGTTAATCATCTCTTAATCTATTAAAGATTTATATATCGCTTCTGTTTGTTTTGCAATTGCTGTCCAATCAAAAAACTCTTCAACGCGTTTCCTTCCGTTTTTCGCCATTTTATGTTGTAACTCTTTATTATTAATCACTTTATTAACACCTTCTGCTAAATCTCTAGAGAATTTATCTGGGTTTACAGGCTCAAAAGGCGCACTTTTTTGTTGCTCTAAGTTTATTAATAATCCTGTTTCGCCTTCAACAACTACTTCTTTTATGCCACCAACTGCACTTGCTATAACGGCTGTTTCGCATGCCATGGCTTCAATATTAATAATTCCGAAGGGTTCGTAAATAGAAGGACAACAAAATACATCTGCATGAGAATAGAGTTGAATAACATCTTTTTTATCGAGCATTTTATCTATCCAAATAATATTGTCTCTAGTTTTTGAAGCCTCCACAACACTAGCCTCCATTTCTTTAGCAATTTTTTGTGTATCTGGTGCGCCAGCACAGAGTATAACCTGTGTGTCTTTGTCAATATATTTTATTGCATTTACTAAATGAATAATTCCTTTTTGGCGTGTAATTCTTCCAACAAACAACACATAAGGTTTGTTTTTATCAATTCCGTATTCGTCTAAAACATTAGTTTCATTTACAACTACATATTCTTTTAAATCGATACCGTTATAGACAACTTCAATCTTACTTTCATCAACATTAAAATGTTTTAAAACATCTTCTTTTGTTTCTTCAGATACTGCGATTAAGCAATCCGCCATTTCAATTGCTGTTTTCTCAATCCAAGAGGATGCGTCGTAACCTCTTCCTAATTGTTCTCTTTTCCATGGTCTTAAAGGCTCTAAAGAATGTGTGGTAATTACCAAAGGCACACCATAGCATAATTTTGCCATAATACCTGCAAAATGAGAATACCATGTATGACAATGCACAATATCTGCATCAATAAAATCAGAGTTCATCAATAAGCCTGTGCTTAATGTTTTAAAAACAGCTTTTAATTTATCGTCAGCATTATCAAAATCTGGGTTATCAAATGGAAATCCTTTAACGCTTATATTTCCACCAGATTTATTTTGATCTCCAAAAGCTCTCACCTCTATTTCCATTAGCTTTGCTAACTCAGCAGCTAGATATTCAACATGTACTCCTGCACCTCCATAAACATAAGGTGGAAATTCTCTAGTAAAAAATAATGTTTTCATTGAAAGTTTTACTATAAGTTATTAATTTTAGTGCTATACTATTCCTATTCCTCTTAAATTATTTAGAAACAGATTCTGAATTTACAATTAAAACCTAAATTTAACAATTAATTACTTAAACTTAGCAGTGATTACAATAATGTTTGGCTAATAAAAATACGACACCGTTTTCGTAATGAATCAATCTTGTTTTCGACTATTTAAAAGTAAAAACACATTAAATTTATACCATGAAAAAGATATTATCAATACTCATTTTAAGTGTAATTTTTAGCTGCAATAGTTCTGCTCAGAAAAATAAAACTAAAGAAAAAGAAACCTTCACCATAACCAAAACTGAAGTAGAATGGAAAAAACAACTTACAGAAAAACAATATTCTGTCTTAAGAAAAGCTGGAACTGAACGTCCATTTTCTAGCTCATTAAACAAAAATTATAAAAAAGGAGTTTACCATTGTGCTGCATGTGATACTCCACTTTTTAAAAGTGAACATAAATTTGATTCTGGCACAGGATGGCCAAGTTTTGACAGAGAAATTGAAGGTAATATTGCTTTTGGAACAGATACTAAAATTGGATACACCAGAGACGAAGAACATTGTGCCACTTGTGGAGGTCATTTAGGACACGTGTTTAATGATGGCCCAAAAGAAACCACAGGAAAGCGACATTGTATTAATGGTGTGGCTTTAAAGTTTATTCCTGAAGGGAAAATTCCAAAATCCAAAAACTAAATTCCTAATGTGAAGAAGTAATTTCAAAAAGGAACGAAACTATAAACTCTGAACTTTAAATCTTAAATTTTGAACAGTTATCTCCCAAGTGCTATAAAACAATTTGAATACTACAAATCTCTCGGAGATAAAACCATATCGCAATTAACTTTTGAAGAGCTGAAAAAAGAATTTGCAGACGACTCAAATTCAATTGCCATAATTATAAAACATTTAGTCGGAAATATGTTAAGTCGTTGGACTAACTTTTTATCCAAAGATGGTGAAAAAGAATGGAGAAAACGCGATGAAGAATTTATAGACAATTTTAAATCTAAAACGGAGCTATTAGAAGCTTGGAACAATGGCTGGAATTGTTTATTTGAAGCCATTAAGCCATTGTCTAAAAACAACTTAGAGGAAGTTATTTATATTAGAAATCAAGGTCACTCTGTAACCGAAGCTATTAATAGACAAATGATGCATTATGCGTATCACATTGGGCAAATTGTATTTTTAGGTAAGCTAATTATAGGTAGTGATTGGGAATCTTTATCTATACCAAAAGGACAGTCAAAAATTTACAATAAAGACAAGTTTGAACAAGATAAAAGTCGAAAACATTTTACGGATGATCTCTAAATAAAATCCCAAAAACCAATCACTAAATTCCAAAAAAAACTAAACTCACAACCTTATGATGTAAACTCCTAACATTAACTTAGAAAACATATACAATAATTTAAAGGTTTAGGGGTTTTCTTTTTGGAATTTATTACTTTTGTAACTTCAAAAAATCAACAAAAATACTTTAGCATGAGTAAATATGATATTATTGTTTTAGGAAGTGGTCCTGGTGGCTACGTAACTGCAATTAGAGCATCTCAATTAGGGTTTAAAACAGCCGTTGTAGAAAAAGAAAGTCTTGGTGGTGTGTGTTTAAATTGGGGATGTATCCCAACTAAAGCTCTTTTAAAGTCTGCTCAAGTTTTTGAATACCTTAAACATGCTGAAGATTACGGACTAAAAGTATCAAATGCTGAACACGATTTTGATGCTGTTGTAAAACGTAGTCGTGGTGTTTCTGATGGTATGAGTAATGGTGTTAAATTTTTAATGAAGAAAAATAAAATAGACGTTATTGAAGGTTTTGGAAAACTAAAAACCGGAAAGAAAGTTGATGTTGACGGAACAGAATATTCTGCTGACCATATTATAGTTGCAACTGGAGCGCGTTCTCGTGAATTACCAAGTTTACCGCAAGATGGTAAAAAAGTAATTGGTTACAGGCAAGCCATGACTTTAGAGACGCAACCCAAGAAAATGATTGTTGTTGGTTCTGGTGCTATAGGAGTAGAATTTGCATATTTCTATAACTCAATGGGAACTGAAGTTACGATTGTAGAATACCTAGATAAAATTGTACCTGTAGAAGATAACGAAGTCTCTAAACAATTAGAACGTAGTTTCAAAAAATCTGGAATTAAGATAATGACTTCTGCCGAAGTGACTTCTGTAGATACTTCTGGAAAAGGAGTAAAAGCAACGGTAAAAACTAAAAAAGGAGAAGAAATATTAGAAGCTGACATTGTTTTGTCTGCTGTTGGAATAAAATCTAATATTGAAAATATAGGATTAGAAGATGTTGGTATTGCTGTTGACAGAGATAAAATCTTAGTGAATGACTATTACCAAACTAATATACCAGGTTACTATGCCATTGGAGATGTTACTCCAGGACAAGCATTAGCGCACGTTGCTTCTGCTGAAGGTATACTTTGTGTAGAAAAAATTGCAGGACAGCATGTTGAAGCTTTAGACTACGGAAATATTCCTGGCTGCACCTATTGTTCTCCAGAAATTGCTTCGGTAGGTTTAACAGAAGAGCAGGCCAAAGCACAAGGCTTAGATGTAAAGATTGGTAAGTTTCCTTTCTCAGCTTCTGGTAAAGCAAGTGCTAGTGGAGCTAAAGATGGTTTTGTAAAGGTGATATTTGATGCTAAATATGGTGAATGGCTAGGTTGTCACATGATTGGTGCTGGTGTAACAGATATGATTGCCGAAGCTGTTTTAGGACGTAAACTTGAAACCACAGGACATGAAGTTTTAAAAGCTGTGCATCCTCACCCAACTATGAGTGAAGCCGTTATGGAAGCTGTTGCAGCTGCTTATGATGAAGTAATACATCTTTAAATCCCATATCCTAACCTTCCCAAAGGGATGAAACTTATACTCGGATGGTTATATAAACAAAAATGCGATTCAAAATTGAATTTCATTTTTTATGTTTTATCATTCTTAATTCCGCTCAGAATCTATACTATTTACATAAAACTATGAATTCCCAAATCATAACTCTGTAAACCAAAACCTAAAATTACACCTTTTGCATTTGGTGATATGTAAGACTGGTGCCTAAATTCTTCACGAGAAAAGGTATTAGAAACATGAACCTCTACAACAGGTGTTTTAATTGCTTTTACAGCATCACCAATACCAATAGAAGTATGTGTATAAGCTGCTGCATTTAAAATAATACCATCATAAGAAAAACCTACTTCTTGCAATTTATTGATGAGCTCTCCTTCTATATTAGACTGGTAATAGTCAATAGTTACTTTAGGGAACTTTGATTTTAATATGTCTAAATAGTCTTTAAACGATTGCTGTCCATAAATTTCAGGCTCACGTTTACCTAATAAATTAAGGTTTGGTCCATTAATGATAATTAATTGCTTCATAAGGTAAAGATATTAAAATATACGCATAAAAAAACCGAAGTGTTTGCTTCGGTTTTAAAAAACTTCTAATTAAACTAGAACATATATCCTACTGAAACTTGGACTACACTATTTTGTCTTTTGAGATCATCAGAACCTTCGTTATTTATAATATTACACAAACCTAGGCAATAAAGAGCATAAAAAACAAAAGATAAACTACGCTTTGTTTTCATCTTTGTTTTACTCTATAAATCACTATTTTTACCCATGAAATGGCAACAAGCATTAGCAGATTATAAACATTACCTTCAAATTGAACGTGGTTTGTCTAAAAACTCCATTGTAAACTATAGTTATGATATTAAAAAACTCATGCTATATCTCAATGAACATTCCATAAGTGATTCACCAATTACTATAGGCAACACAATCGTTAAAGACTTTATTTATTTGGTTTCAAAATCTATAAACCCAAGATCGCAAGCGCGATTAATTTCAGGACTTCGTAATTTTTTTGATTATCTCATTTTTGAAAACTACAGAACCTCCAACCCTGTAGATTTAATTGAGTCTCCAAGAATTGGCAGAAAACTTCCAGACACGTTATCTGTTACAGATATTAACAATTTAATAAAGGCTATAGACTTAAGCTACCAGTATAATGGTGTAAACCTAGGTGAACGCAACAGAGCCATTATTGAAACCTTATACAGTTGTGGTCTGCGTGTTAGCGAACTTATAAATCTTAAAATTTCCGATCTATTTTTTGAAGAAGGCTTTATTAAAGTCACAGGTAAAGGAGACAAGCAACGTTTTGTACCTATTGGACCTTCTACACAAAAGTATATTAACATCTGGATCATTATTAGAAACCATATAGATGTACAACTCAACTCTAAAGATATTCTCTTTTTAAATTATAAAGGAGCACAACTAACACGCGCTATGATTTTTACCATTATAAAAAAACTTGTTGAAACTAGTGGATTACAAAAAACAGTCTCTCCGCATACTTTTAGACATTCTTTTGCCACACATTTATTAGAAAATGGCGCAGATCTTAGAGCCATACAAATGATGCTTGGTCACGAAAGTATTACCACTACAGAAATATATATGCATGTAGATCGTTCTCATCTTAGTGAAGTTTTAAATAAGTTTCATCCTAGAAAATGATATAAAAATTCTACATTTATCGTGACAAATTCATTTTTATAGTGTCTTAATATAAAGAATAGAACAATGAAATTACCCAGTTTAAATCTAACTACCTACAAGTCAAAATCTTACAAAAAAAACAAAATCTCAAATCAATTTTTTGAAGATGAAAAACATAAAATCGCATTAGAAATTTCTAATGTTGGACTTTGGGATTGGGATATTACTTCTAATAAAATTTTCTACTCAAAAGAATCAAAACAAATAATTGGCTATGCTGAAGACGAATTAAAAAACATCTTTGGTGTTTGGGGTAATCAAGTGCATCCAAATGATAGGGAAGCTTACGATGGAGATTTCAATTCTCATTTAAAAGGTGAAATAGATTTGTACGAGAACGAATATCGCATTCAATGCAAAGACGGCAGTTACAAATGGATCTTAGATAAGGGGAAAGTTGTAGAAAGAGATGATAATGGTAAACCATCTCGTGTTATTGGCACGCACACAGATATTACTAAGCTAAAAAACAACGAAAGACAACTCAATAAAAGTCTTCAACTTATTACTAGTCAAAATAAAAGATTATATAGTTTTACTCATATCGTTTCTCATAATTTAAAAACTCACATTGGAAATCTTAAAAACATTCTAGAATTTTATGACGAAGCTTCTTCTGAAACTGAAAAAAAGGAACTAGTTGGTCATTTACAATCTATTTCAGAATCCTTAACAACAACAATTGAGGATTTAGATGATATTGTAAGTATAAAGTCTAAAGTTCATACCAATCAACTTAATGAGCGCGTAAACCTATACAATTGCAGCAATAAAGTTATAGAGAGTTTAAAAATAGAAAGCTCTAAAAGAGGTGTAACTATACATAATGCATTAAGAAAAGATGAAGTATTATTAACTAACACAGCCTACTTAGAAAGTGTGTTTTATAATTTGATTTCTAATGGCATAAAATATTCGGATCCAAATAAAAGCGCTCAAATAATTATTCAATCTATTCAT
>Ga0209633_10000721_pt1 | contig 37410 bp, 33 predicted proteins | sample Cruoilmetagenom1_FD_187290 | JGI IMG/M metagenome (GOLD analysis project Ga0209633, IMG submission 187290) | Oil polluted marine microbial communities from Coal Oil Point, Santa Barbara, California, USA - Sample 1 (SPAdes) (version 2) | ecosystem: Environmental > Aquatic > Marine > Oil seeps ...
ATCGTACCTGGGAGTCAGGCAATCCAAGATTTCAATATCACAGTTGTTACAGGATGCGCCTCCAAAATGGAACAACCACAACGATTTTTTGAAACAGTAGCTTTTAAATCCCACGTTTTTATTATTTATATGCCAAAGATTGCCAGCACAATAGCAATAATGGCCAGCAGATTCATCCAAACAAAGAAAAAGCGGATGGCTTGCTTGATCTTTATTCTTGGATTGGTATTTCTTATGAGTGTAAGCAGTAGCACAATAGCCACCAGCTTGAGCACAGCCCAGAGAATTCCAATGCCTTCGAGCTTTGTTCCATTTAGCAGAATGGCCATAATAAAGGCAGGAAGGATGCAAAAGAGTATATATTTGGATAGCTTGATCAAGGCATATGGAGTTCCCGAATACTCAATGAATATTCCATCGGAAATCTCTGTTTCTGCTTCTGGCATATCAAAGGGGACCAGGGCAAGCTTGGCCTGCAGGCAGAATATGGCCACTATGAAGAGCAGTACTCCCGAAATACTTCCTATAAATGGATTACCGGTTTGTTGTACCTGGATAATCTGGTACAGGTCAATGCTCTGGTCTGCCTTAATGATGACCCCAACCAGTACCAGCAAAAAGGTGAGTTCATAACTCAGGATCAGTTTCATTTCGCGGGATCCCCCAACTGCTGCCAATGGATTGCCTGAAGAAAGGGCTCCAATCACATATGTTAGTGAAGGGATAGTTAGGAGGTAGAAAATGACTATCAAGTCCCCGCGGAATCCAGAGTTGATATTGAGGAGAGGCAGCATGATAAAAACTCCTGCCATGGTAGCACCGAATACTGCAAATACGGGAGCCGTAAGGAAGAGTCCCCTGGCTCCCCTGGCTGGCAAGATGGTTTCTTTAACCAGCAGGAGTTTGAAAAAATCATAAAATGGCTGTAACAGGGGAGGCCCTTTGCGAAACTGAACTCTGGCGGTAATCTTTCTGTCAAACCAGGAGAGCAATCCCCCGATCACAGCCACAAACAGAAAACCAGGGTAAACCAGGAAATAGAAGACATAGGTGCCCATAAATGTATTTTTATATTTGATCAGTTTCCCACATGCGTTCCCGAACCAGGATATGCTCATTCAACTCATAGATATGCTGTTCCGGGTCTTCCTCCATATCCACCTTTCTCACAGCTCCTTCAGGTGATTCATTAATCCATAACTCTAATTCTTTTTCATTCTCCAGGTCATAGTAGTTTTCTTTGTCTCTATGATATTCGAAGAAGTCGGTCATCATGGTCCCAAATGGACAGATGACCACGCAGGATTTACAGGAGATGCAGAGATTGGTGGCCCGGGAAATAATTCCTTTGTCTTCCTTTTCCAGGGCATCTGCCGGACAGACTTCAATACATGGAGCGTCCGTACACTTTCTGCAGGTAAATTGGAATACGGCTAATTCACGAATACTTTTCAAACCGTGGCCATCTGCTGAGAAACCAAAGTATCCTTCAGGCGGAGATTCATCACTGTTACTTCCCCGTGGATTTCTCCATTTTTCCAGATCGATCAGAATCTTTTGTGCCATGTCAGTTCCAGATATGAGGTTGATCTTTGATTTCAGCGTAGGTGAAGACCGGACCGTCTTTACATACCAGGTATTTACCCATCATGCAATGGCCGCACTTGCCTAGACCGCAGGACATATTCTTTTCCATGGATAAGAAGATATCATCTTCAGGATAGCCCATCTCTAACAGCTTCATGGTTCCAAATTTCATCATGACCGGGGGCCCACACACCACTGCAAGGGAATTCTTAATATCCATGTTTACATCATCCAGCAGGACAGTGACCACACCCACCTGTTCGTTCCAGTTACCATTGGCCTGGTCGACGCTTCGAAGCACTTCAAATTTGGGTGTGTCGCGAAGTTCCTGGATATATGGTTTATAGATGCAATCTTCAGGAGTTTTTGAACCGTAGCAAAGAGTTACCTTACGCAGTTTGTCGGAGATGGCAATCAGATTATAGAGCAGCGAACGTATGGGAGCAAATCCACAACCACCACCCAGGATCAGAACCTCTTTGTCATAAAATTTTTCCACGGGATAGCCTCTGCCAAAAGGACCTCTGATACCCATGATCTCCCCAGGTTTCATACTATGCATATGATCGGTTACATAGCCGGTTTTCATTACAGTGACCTCAAGCTGATCTTTTTGAAGGGGAGAAGATGAAGGGGTAAAAGGAGCTTCACCAAGGCCGTCAAGAGTGACTTCTATGAATTGTCCGGTTGCAAATGAGAATTCCTGTTCGGGAACCAGGACAAAGGTTTTTATCTGAGGCGATTCATCAATTACCTTAATCAGCTTACACCTCAGGGGCTTGTATAGATCTCCATTCTTTCCCATGGCATTAATTTGATAACTCCAAGAATAGTTCGTTCTTATTGATCTGGCCAATACAGGTCTCTATACATCTACCGCACCCGGTACAGGCTTTCAAATCATATTTCAGGGGTTTCCATACATATTTACACATGTAGCGATTCCTGAATCTTTCACTTCGTGGACCAAGAGCATCTTCACCACCGGCCACGCGTTCAAAGCCGGGGTACTGACAGGTATCCAGCTGCCGTATTTTTTCAAATCCGGGTCTGTCGATTAACAGGAAGCAGGAACAGGTTGGACAGATGGCACTGCATGCTCCACAGGACACACAGTCTGAGGAATGTTTAAGCCAGGGTTCATCTCCAGAGGCCTCCACCAGCTTACCGGTTTCCTCATATCCTGGTAAATTTTTATTCTGCGCGGACAGTAGTTTCTTTACCTCCTTTTGTTTATTCTGAAGGGTTTGCAGAAGAAGCTCTTCCGGGCTTGTGGCTACAATCACTCCCAGCTGCTCTATGAATGATTCTCCTTTTTTAGTGAAGACTGAAAGAATCACATGCCCGTCCACCAGCGCAATTGAAATATCCGACAGATTATTTCCTACGGGTTCAATATCGTAGCTTGTACAATGGCAATGCTCCTGAATACTGAGGCAGTCAAATGAGATAATTGTGGTCTGTTCCCGGCGTGCGCCATATGCCGGATCATAATATTCCTGGTCCAGGTAGATCTGATCCATGAAGGCCAGGGCCATCACATCACAGTTGGGTGAACCAAGAACGACAAGGGGTTTACTTTCGTTGGCCGGGGCAGTTACATTCTCTTTAACTGGCAGAAAGAAGTTTTTCAGGGGGGTGACCGGTTTCGGTTTGTTGTAGGTGATTTCAGGAATTGTATCTGAATCCAGTTTGACATAGTCACAACTGAAATCATTTTCCACCGGCGCATAAAGGTCCAGAGATGATAGGAGATGATTAAGCCTCTCATCCCATTCATGTTTAGGGATAGCTATCCTATTCATTATATGTGAAAAATATAACTATAAAAATAGACGCACACCCAATATCAGTCAAGATGGCGACTCGTTAATAAAGTTGTGAAAATTACCACAACAACTGTAAAGCACAATAAATCAATTGCATAAGGAGATTGGAAAATATATATATTTTTCGCATCTTGTATAGGAACTTTATTTAGTAAATCATTTAATGTGAAAAAAAACACAAAATGCCCTCTCAGAAAAAGCCTTAGAAGGATTCTGTTATACCGGGGAAGCCTCTTACATCTGCAGGCCCTGGGAGTTAACAGAGTCTATTCTTATACCCTGGGTAAGGAAACCGGCATCTCAGCCGAACAGGTACGAAAGGATTTTTCGGAATATCATATCAAAGGGAATCAGCGTGGGGGCTACTTTGTGGATGAGCTGATCGAGGAGATGGAAAATATCTTCTATAAGAAAGGCAACCAGAATATCATTGTTTTGGGCAGGGGAAATATTGGATCCTCCCTGGCCAATTATGACAACTTCATTCAACGTAAGATAAATATTGTGGCTACCTTTGATATAGATCCGTCTAAGCAGCGAATAAGATCCGATATTCCCGTCTATACCATGGAAAGGTTAAAGGAGATTATAGATCGGTTCTGCGTTCAGGCAGCCATTATTGCTGTTCCTGATATAGCTGCCCAGCGTGTGTGTGATCAATTGGTGGAGTATGGTATTAGGGGCATAATCAATTTTGCCCCGGTGATCTTGAAGGTACCCGATGATATCATCATCAACAATGTGAATCTAAGCGATGAAATTGAGAGTGTAATCTATTGTGTCTCACTCACAAAAGATGCGTGTCCGGAATAGGTTTAATTTCCAGCAAATCATTAATATCCTCCTGTTAAATACAAGGTCAAATTCATTTAGCTCCATACCCATATTGGAGCTGAAGCCAGACCTCCATACAATACTATATCAAATACTGCATGTGCAATTACTGGAGGAACTGTACTTCCGGCCAGCTCCCGAATTATTCCGATCAGGATCCCTATAACAAAGGTCCAGAAGATCAAGAAGAAAAAATCGAATTGCAAAGGAGCGGCCAGGCTTAGGATTACCAGTAATTTGTATGAAGTATGGAGAGCGGAGGCAGTTATAATGGAAAAGCCTGAGCCAATAGGGCGAAGCTGTCCCTGGAAATATCCTCTGAACACCAACTCTTCCATGGCACCTATCAATGGTGCCACAAAAGCAATATGGGTAAAACCCGCTGGTATCAGTGTAAGTTCAAAGCGCTTGCGGGTAAGAATACCCAGGATAAGGCCCAGTGCAATGGCAGGAATAATGTAAAGAAGGACCTTGCGATTCAGGCCTTTGACAGCAAAAGCCTCACTGAGCGTAAGGTGCCTGATAGAGTATCCAATTATCGCTGCAGTAAGGGCAAGCCCCCCGATGGCCAGTAGTATAAGCGGAAATGTTTTGTGGATGAAACCTGCAAAAATGAGAATTCCTGCAAATGAGAGTAATATAGTCAGGATTCGTCCGGGGTCTTGCCTTATCCTGGACGTGCGTGAATTCCCGGGAAATGGCATCCTATGATATTTTGATTCGGAAATAATGCCTGAATATCATTATTAGGGGAAGCAGCAACAGCAGCCAGCCCGAACCCAGGCAAAGACCGCCTCCAGGCACAATAGTTGTATTGGGAAGAGATGCTCTTAATTCTTTGACCCATTCTGGATTATCTTCGAATACCTCACTTGTTAGTATAAGTAATTTCACTTGTTCCAGTGCATCAAGCTTGCCTAGCTGTTCTTCTTCGAGTTGAAGTATAAGAAAGTTTAACTCAGGCAGCTCTTGCAGGGGAGACAAATCTTTAATATCTGAGCAGCCAATTAACTCCACCACTTTTAACTCTGTGAAGTGTTCAGTAAGTTCTTCGAATTTATTGTGAGAAATATTTGGAGGCAAGGATAACCAGTGAAGAGGATCCATATCCAGTAAAACATCAACATCCTGGACCTTGCTACAATCGGACAGGCTTAAGTGTTTTAAATTTTGGAGTTTGCCAAGTTTGCTGATATCTGACAGGGTGTCGCAGCTGATCAAATAAAGCTTACGAAGTGATTCGGGGAAATCAATGGATTCCAGGCTAGTTAGCTCAGAATCTGCAATGGTGATGCTGTGCAGCTTTTTTAATCCGGCCAGTGGAAGCAGCTCTCCAGGTTCCGGCTCCCAGTCTGCCACGATTAATGATTCGAGGTTGCTGCAGCAATTGGCCAGTTTTGACAGTGCTGGAATGTTACCCTCTACCCAGAGGAGTTCCATATCAGAAACACAACTGCCATATTCCGGTTCGGGAAGGACCCCCAGATCATCAATCACCAGAAATATGGGACGGCAAATGGAGAGGATCTCTTTGAAATTATCTGATTCCCCTCTTCCTTCTATCACAAGTCCTTTGCCCGAGAGAGATGATTCATGTTTCTTCAGAACCTTCAGATGATCATTGGAGACGGGGCCTTGAATATAGATAGTGGAGAGTTGTGTAATCTCCGGCTCACTCAGTTGGCTAAAGGCCTCCAGAGAGGATGGTCCAGAAAGTTCCATGTATTCCAGATTCCCATTCAGATAAACGGAAAGCGCATTCAATGTATCGAAAGTGACAGACAGAAGCGTTTCATCATCAGGACTATACCTGTAGTAAAACTGCCAGTCATCCTTAATCATATAGAGCAGATCTCCTTCGGAGGCTGGCAGGGTGACTTCCAGTTGCTCCTCTGACTCCGAGGAAGATCCAAATATAGCATAGGAAGTGTTTACGTTGCAGGCCCAGGAAACCCCCTCTATCCGGATCACATCTACTGCCGGGCTGTATGTATCGTTGCAAGCAGTCAACATTCCTGCAAAGGCTACCCATACAGGAAGTAAAATGAATCCTAGCTTTTTCATGATCAGAATTTTAATGATTCAGAACATGAAAGTTACGATACAGGAGTTGCTAAGTCAAGTTTTACTCATATTTAAGCGTGTCGGCAGGATTCATTCTGGAGGCACGATAAGCATGAATGGAGGTGATGGTGATGGTGATAAAAACAGTGACCAGGGCCGATACCACGAAGAGGTACCATTGCATATCAATGTGTCTGCTGAAGTTATCAAGCCACTTTCGGATCACCATATAGGCCAGGGGCCAGCTGATCATATTGGCTATTAGAATAAGCCAGAGAAATTCCTTTGAAAGCATGTTGTTTACATGAGCAATTGTTGCTCCGTGCACCCTTCTTACACTGATTTCCTTGGTTTTTCTCTCAACCATGAAAGAGGTTAGACCAATGATTCCGAGACAGGCGATCACAATGGCCAGGATGGTAAGGATAATGGAGAGTTTTGAGAAACTGCTTTCGTCTTTGTAGAGCGCATTGAGCTCTTCGTCTAAAAAGGTGTATTCAAAGGGTCTTGTTGGACTCACCTCTTCCCAGATATTCTGCATATAAGCCAGTACTTCCTTATAATTATCCGTGTTTACTTTGACGGCCATATATCGGGTCAGGGCTGCAGCTCCAAAAGGATTCTCAAGCATATCCAGAATGAAGTTCTCTGTAGGTTTGTGCAGAGAAAGCGCATTGAAATCACTGAATACTCCAATTACTCTTTCATTTCCATCCATTCGAATTGCCTTGCCAATAGCTTCCTCGTTACTCCAGCCCAGGTGTTTGGCCATGCTTTCATTGATCATGATGGCCTCGGAGGTATCCGAAGGAAAATCCCGGGAGAAAGCCCTTCCTTCCAAAACCGGGATATTAAAGGTCTCGATAAAATCATAACGTACCAGGAAGGCAGGATACCAGAAAGGCTGATCATCGAACATCCCTTCCACAACAACGGAACGGGTGTTGTGGTTGGCACCGAGAATGTCCTCCATTCCGGTTACCGAAACCACCTGGTTGTGATTCTTGAACTCTTCTGCCAGCCTGTCAAAATGAAGAGCTGTATTGAATTTTGTGGGAAGCAGGATCACCTGGTCCCGGTCAAATCCCAGGTCGGCTTTTCTCAGGTAATTCAACTGTAGAAAGGCGGTGATAGTGACGATGATCAGGGCCACAGAAATAAGGAACTGCACAACCACCAGGATTTTTCGGGCCAGCCCTTTACCTGCTCCGGTGGATAATGTGCCTTTTAAATGGCTGGTATCTAGTTGGGACAGGAAGACGGCCGGGTAGGAACCGGACAAAAGCCCCACAACCAGGAGCAGTACAAAGCCTATGAACAGACTTATTGGATGGATTACAATGCCAGTGTCGATTGATTTTCCGGTAAAGTTATTGAAAGCGGGTAGTAAGAGTTCAACAAAAATGGCTGAAAGCAGGATTGCCAGAAAGGTTATAATTAAGGATTCGCCCAGGAACTGTAAACGAAGTTGTCTTCTTCTTGCCCCTGCAACCTTCTTCATTCCAATCTCCCTTCCACGTCCCGAGGAACTGGCCGTAGCAAGGTTCATGAAATTGATGCAGGCCAGGATCAGGACAAATAAACCAATGGTAGCCAGGATCCGGATGTAGGAAATCTTTCCATTGGGATGCATCTCATAATCGTGATGTGAATTAAGATGTATATCCGTAAGTGGCTGCATATATAGATTAATCTTCTGATCCTTGAAATCGGCATATTGTCTAATATGAAAATCAGGAAGTTGTGCTTCCAGCTGTTCAGGGGTGACATTTTCACGAAGCTCAAAATAGGTCCAACAGGGATTCCAGATCCAGGTCTGGGGAAACTGTCCCCGTTGCATTGCTCTAAAGGTCGAAAGGGAAGCAAGCATGTCGATCTTGAAATGGGATTGTTCAGGAAGGTCTTTCATGATGCCGCTTACCTCAAATACGATCTGTTCTTCCATCCGGAGAGTTTTTCCAATGGCTGGTTCATCCCCGAAATATTTTTTGGCGATGCTTTCCGAAAGAACAATGGTATTGGGCTGGTCGAGCACCGTTGCCGGATCTCCTTCCAACAGTGGAAATGTAAACATCTGGAACACATTTGAGTCGGCCATATAGAACCATTCCTCGTTAAATTTTAGCACATTGGTGCTGTCCTCAAGGTTTTCAAAAAGCATTTCGGAAACCTGGAAATCGAAGAAGCGGACCATGGATTTAATCATGTCGGGATAGTCCTCAGCCAGGGCTGGTCCAAAAGGAAATGAAACAGTGGCAGCATCTTCGTGAATATCGTTAGAATCATAGAGGCGGTTCATGCGGTAGATCTGTTCATGGTTCTCATGAAACCGGTCATACTTCAATTCATCGCTCACATAAATTAGTATAAACAGGAAGCTGGAAATGCCAATGGCAAGACCCAGGATATTCAGAATGGAATAGTTGAAATGCTTCAGGATGTTCCTGATGGCAATGGTAAATAAATGTCGGAGCATTTGCTTTAATTATAGTGAATATGGCACTATTCTAGCCACAAATGCCTTACCATATATTTTAAGATGTTGTAAATCAATCAATAATAACAAATTGTATGATTTGCCACTCTTAATGAAATGACCCTTAACGGACAGGCACTGTACGGATACGTACAGAAGAAAGCTGCTTACTCAGATGCGTAACCCAGGAATCCACCGGTAATCCGGGTCAGTCCGGCCTTGGAGCCGATCAGATTATAAACCGCCTGGAGCCGTTGATAAGAAACACTCAGGTATATTAACTGGATATCCCGGTAGTTGAAAGAGTTAATAACTCCGGACCGGTATTTATCCTCTGAAATGGAGAGGTTCAGTTCGGCTGCCGCAAGATTCTCATTGGCCACATTTAAAAGCTCCAGCCTTACCTGGTGAAAATCAAATAAGTTAAAGAGTTCATTGGTCAGGGCATGTTCCATCTGATCGACTTCAACCTTGGCCACATCTTCATTGATCCTGGCGATCTCCACCCCCCTTTTTCGGACTCCAGCACTATAAATATCGAAGGAAAGGCGCACATTTCCATAGGGTAATATGTTTTCACTGTTGAGGGTCTGGGCACCACCGGAGTAGGACCAGTTATGACTGTAGTCCAATCCGGTTCCCAGGGAAACAGAGGGGTAGTAAGCCGATTTTTGCAGTGAGGTTTCATTTTCACTCAGAAGCAGGCTGGTATATTGATTCTTCAGGGACTGGTTGTCAGCTTTCATTTTAGAGAGCAGATCAGCCAGAGTAAAACTTGATGTATCTGCTTCAAAGGCTTCTGTAAACTCCCATGTTTGTGAAGGTTCGACGCCCATCATAAAGTTTAGGTTCCGGGTGGAATTTCGCACCAGCATCTCTTGATTCAGAAAATTGGCCTTGTCGGTCAGGTAGACATTTTGAGCCTGCAGTACATTGTAGGTAACCGATCCGCCCAGGGATTTCTTTTTCAGTTCATACTGGTAGCGGTCATCAGAAAGCTGCATCACAGTTTCAAGTACTTTGAGCTGCTCTTTTTGCAGGAGCACATTATAGTATACCAGAATGATATCTTCTATGGTCGATTCAATCTGAACGGCCAGCTGACCCGAAGTAAGATCCTCCAGGTTCTCAAGCTTTGCCTTGGTAAAATTGACCCTGAATCCGTCAAAAAGCACCCAGTTCAATCCCACACCGGCATATAGCCGGTTAGCGTATGTACTGCTGTTCAGCTCATAGCTGTTGTTGTCGGAGGCATCAAAACCAATGGTGGGATAGCGACCAGCAGTACCCCAGTTATTATTGATCTCTGCCACATCCAGGCTGGCCCTTGAGATAATCAGCCCATAATTATTCTCCAGAGCCTGTTCCAGGGCTTTGGAGAGTGTTAGTGTTTCCTGTCCGGCTACTGAAGCGGAGAGGAACAAAGCTATCAGGAGATATGTAATTTTTTTCATTGAATTTATCATCTCTTATTCTTCTGTAAGGGTAGGTTTGTATTTGCCTTTGTTCTGTTCAAATCGTTGCTTTCTTTTTTCCTGAATCATGGCAGTTTCAACCTCTTCCCGGCTGGGTTTTACACCGGTCCACAGGTAGGCTATCTGGACTCTTGCATCGTTGAGCAGCATAATCAGCACCGGGAAGAAAATCAGGATAAAGATGGTTCCAAGTGCAACGCCATAGGCCAGACTGATGGCCATGGGAATCAGGAACTGGGCCTGCATGCTTTTTTCAAAAATCATGGGGAACAGTCCTATGGATGTGGTAATTGAGGTCAGGATAATAGGGCGCAGCCTGATCTTCCCGGCTTCTTTGACTGCATCAGGCACCTTATAGCCCTCAATTAGCAGGCCATCGAATTTAGCAAAGAACACGATGGCATCGTTAATAATAACCCCCGTAAGAGCTACAGCGCCCCAGAGGCTCATTATGGATAAGGGCTGTCCATGCAGACCATGTCCCCAGGCAACTCCCAGCAGAGAAACAGGGATCATCAATATGATGATGAAAGCTTTGGGAAGGCTGCGAAAATGAAGCACCAGAATCATAAGAATTATGGCAAAGGCAATCAGGTAAGAATGACCGGCCTGTCCCATGGCTTCGTTACTATATTTTTGCTGACCCTGATACACATAGCGGATGCCGGCGAAGTTGGCTTCCAGCTCGGGCATTATTTCCTGCTCAATTTGTGCAATAATTTCAGGCACCGAAGCAAGTGGATCCACGGTTTCAGCTTCCACACGAATCTCCCTGGAGCCATTAAAGCGGTTGATGGCAACTGGGCCCCGTTCCATATGATAGTCTGCCAGTTCTGCCAGGGGGTATTCACCCTGAGGGGTCTTGATTTTCATGTTTTCCAGTTGTCCCAGTGTTTGGCGATCCGATTTTGGATAGCGCACCCAGACCCTTAATTCGTCTCTTCCTACCTGCAGACGTTGTGCCTGGGCTCCATAAAATCCCTGGCGAACCTGATTGGCAATGGTGGTTTCATCAAGTCCCAGGAAATATGCTTTAGGTTTTAAGTCGAGACGTATTTCCTGCTTTCCAAGGGCAATGTTTTCGTTAACATCTTTTAATTGTGGCATTCCATTCAGGCGATCCAGCATAAATTCTTTAGCCTCTTCCAGTTCTTCCAGATTCTTGGACATTAGTCCAACGGATATAGGAGATCCCCAACGGTTACGCCCTCCCACAGTAAATTTACTGGCTTCCGGAACCTTCCCGATTTTCCTGCTTATACGTGTCGAGATATCCCTTCCCGAAATATCATAGCCTTCCAGGTCGATGGGAAAAACATCCACACTACCGGCGTGTGCTCCGCGCTCCTGGCCGCTAAATGCACTTCCTAGGCGCCTGCTGGTACGTTCAATGATATCATGATCCAGTTTCATTTCCTCTACGATCTCATCGTTCACTTCCCAGATAACTTTTTCGAACTCGCTTAGAAAGTCGAGTGTTTGCTTCTCTCCGTCGCCCGGGGTAAAAGCCACATTCAGGCTAAAGTTGTCGAAGTCGACCATGGGAAAAAAGGTGCTGCGAATATGTCCTCCGGCAAAAAGGCCGGCGGTAATCAGCACCAGGGCAATAGGGATGCTAAGAGCAATATAGCGCCACTTAACCAGCCAATCAAGAAAGTGGCTGTATACACGTTCGCGCAGCCAAAAAATAAGATCATCAGATACTTTGACAAGTCCGCGTTTTTTCTTCTCCAGTTTTTTCCGGTTAAGAACCCAGTCGCTTCCAAGGTGGGCAGGAAGCACAAAAAAGGCTTCAACAAGTGAAAAAGCCAGGGATGCAATTACAACTATGGCCACATGGAGCATCATTTCCATACGAGTTCCTGCCAGAAACAGCAGGGGAGAGAAGGCTACGATTGTAGTTGCAACTGATGTTGTCACGGCGGGCATAACCTCCATAGTTCCATCCACGGCAGCATGCATGGGACCCTTTCCCTTTTCAAAATGAAGGTATATGTTTTCAGCAATCACGATACCATCATCTACCAGGATCCCGATGACCAGGATCATGCCGAAAAGGGATTGAAGGTTGATGGTGATCCCGATAAAACTTGCCACAATAAACATTCCCAGGAAGGAAAGGGGAATGCCTATGGATACCCAGATTGACAGACGGAAGCTCAGGAACATGGAAAGAGCAAGAATCACCAGGAAGAAACCCAAAAGCCCATTCCTGCGCAATAAGTCCAGACGACTTTTCAGAATATCAAGATAGGCTCTGGAAATAATGAGTTCGACGCCCAGATTTCTTTCGTTAAACTCTTCAATGTAATTCCGACCCCATTCCGTAATAATGTCCAGATCTTCTTCCGGTAGTTTCTCCACACTGATGGAGACGGATGGTTTGCCATTGGTCCACCTTTTATTTGGCGAATCGGCAAATTTCATTTTAACTTCAGCCACATCCCGAATGCGAATGTAGCTTCCATCGTCCTGACCCATCAGGATGATATTGCCTATTTTATTGGGCTTTGCACTTCGTGAGCGCAGGCGAATCAGAAATTCTTCTTCCTCTGATTTGATCTCGCCCCCTGATACATCACGGTTATTGTTCTGAATGGCACCTACGATTTGATTAAAAGTAATGTTGTATCGAAGTAGTTCTTCTTCCTGGATTTCAACGGAGATTTCCGGACTGGGATAACCGGACAGGGAGATCTGACTCATGACGCCGGAGTTGAAAAAGTCTTCTTCAATGCGCTGGGCATGCTCCTTTAATGTCAACAGATCCATCTGCTGTCCATCTATCGGTACAAGTTCCAGCCGCAGGGCTCCTGCCCTGGAGCGGCGTTTGGAAACTATAGGCCTCTCAGCTGCGGTGGGCAGGGATGAAATTCCATCCACTGCATTTTTCACCTCCTGCAGAACTTCGTTAATGGGATATTCTCCAGTTGTTTCAATTGAAACGGATGCCATATTCTCCACAGTTGTGGAAGTAATTTCCTTGATTCCGACCAGTCCGCGGACCGATTCTTCAATCCGGGAAGTTACTCCCTCTTCCATTTCAACCGGAGAAGCACCCGGGTAAAAAACCGATACTGACAGGTAACGACTTTCTGTTTCAGGAAAAAAAGCCTTCCTCATATTGGTCATGCTGTACACTCCGGCCATTACTGTAATGACTATGATAATGTTGGCATAGACCGGGTACTCCACAAATCGTTCAATGATTTTCCTCATGTCTTTGCTTATTTACCTTTTGCCGGAATGTTGGCTGCTTCATTGTCGGTCTGAACCAGGGTGCCTTCAGATACATTGATCAGCTGCTGAACCACAAGGGTATCTCCTTCGGTAAGACCATTAAAAAACAGCGTGCGTTCATTGGTTTTAATAACATTGATCTTTGCTTTGGTCAATCGGCCCGATCGGGCTAAAAACACTTCGTCTGTATTGAAGACGGAATTTCTCGGAATTTCCATAGCACCTTCAAAGGGTCTGACCGGAAAGGTGGCGAGAAGGTACTCTCCTGCAAGGAGGGGTTGGTTTTGATTATATGGAATGCTGATGTAAACGGGTTGTCTCTGGTAGGAATCATCCACAAACTGGCTCTTCCGAATTACTTTTCCTGTCCAGGAGAGGGATGTCTCTTTCGAGGAAATCTTGACCGGATCTCCGGTATTGATCCAGACTGCATCGGATCGTAAAACAGGAACTTCCAGTTCAAGATAATCGGTGCGGATGGCGCGTGCTACCCTTCCACCGGTGTTTGTATAGGCGCCCAATTCCATATATACATCCTTGTAGGCACCATTAAAAGGGGCTCTGACAGTTCGGCGTTTCAACTGCAACTGGGCACTTTGAATGCTGTAATATTCACTGATCACATTTCGACTGGCAAGGAATATTTTTAACTTACTGTCACTAATCTCCGGCATGGGAGGGAGGGGCTTATCCACATTAATGGAGGAGAAAAACTGTGTAAAGGCCTCTTCCGCATCAGGAAAATCGATGACCAGGTCGGGAATAATACTTGCCAGAGTATTCTGGTACTGACTTTTCAGGGCTTTTAAGGAAAGTATGGCTTCGTCTGGATAGACCTTAAAAAGCACATCCCCTTTTGAGAAACTGGCGCCCCTTTTCAGAGCTACGCTTCCCGCTTCAATCTTTCCTGAGGCTTCTGCAACAATATCTATTTCTGCGATGGAAGAAAGTCTGCCAGGTTCCGATACAGAAGAAGCAATGCTGCGGTATTTCACTGGTTCCACTTTCACATATCGGCGAGCCTCAAGAGATCGCCTTACCGGAGGAGCCTCCTTTTGAGCGATTAAAAAACGCATCAATCCCCAGGCCAGCCCCAGGATAAAAATGACACTTATAACTATGACAATTCTTCTGTCTATTTTTCTCATTATCTGCAATTAAAAGTCAAAAATTCGCGCAAAGATAGCATTTAGACACGGAAGTAAGGAAAAGGTTTAAACTGATAATAGAGTCTAACTCTTTTTTAACTTTGGAGGATGGAGATTAGAATTGCCAGAGAGGAGGACCTGGAGGCCATAAATACTATCTATAACCAGGCGGTTCAGCAACAGTTCTGTACAGCCCATCTGGAACCGGTGTCTATGGCAGAGCGTAAGCAGTGGTTCCTTGCTCACAAGCCCGTTCTCCATCCTGTTTTTGTGGCGGAAAATGACGGGAGAATTGTTGGATGGGTGTCCCTGGGTCCATACCGGGAAGACCGGCAGGCCCTGGCTCATGTTGCCGAGGTCAGTTATTATGTGGATGAAGAGGAGCGGGGGAAAGGCCTGGGGAGCAAACTAATGGCACACACGGTGGGTGTTGCATCTACTTATGGCTTCTCGGCACTAATCGCCATATTGCTCAACAGGAATCCAGCCAGCATAGGCTTGCTTCAAAAGTTTGGCTTTAAGGAGTGGGGCAGAATGCCTGGAATTGCAAGAATAAATGAGCATCTGGCCGATCATCTTTACTATGGCCTGAAACTTTAGATACTGGCAATTATCAAAGGAGGATCGACGGGATTTAACCTGTCAAGCATCACATCCTGGAAGACGTTTTTAGTAAGATCGGAAGTGGAAAATCGGACCGGAAGGTAGTGTTCGCCATAGCCCTGAGCCATATCCTTATCACTTATCTTTTCGATCAGCACCCGTTGTCTTTTCCCAAGCATAGATTCCATATAAAGGAGTCTGTTTTCCTCGGAGATCTGTCGAATTATTTCACTACGCTCAACTTTGATCTTTTCCTCAACCTGTTCTTCCAGGCGATCGGCACGTGTTCCTTTTCGCCTGGAGTATCTGAATGTATGGACGTGGCTAAACCTCGCTTCTTTTACAACTCTGACTGTTTCTTCAAAGTCCTGTTCCGATTCGCCGGGAAAGCCCACAATAACATCGGTGGTGAAGTTGAAGTCGGGTAGATCTCTTCGAAAAGTCTCCACGATATTCATAAAGGATTGCGTGGTATACATCCTGCGCATTTTTTTTAATATTGGATCGGATCCACTCTGTATGCAGAGATGAAGGTGTGGAGCCATTTTAGGATGCTGAAATATTTTGTGAAACTCAGGACCAAAGCCATCGGGTTCCATGGAGGAGATTCGGACACGAAAATCACCAGGAAGGTCCACGATTTTTTCAATGGCACGCTCCAGGTTGTAATGCTCACTTTCGTAGCGCCCAATATTTACTCCGGTTATTACAATCTCCTTAAATCCATTATCCACCACCCGCCGGATATTCTCCAGGATTTCTTCCAGGGGACGACTTACCGCACGACCTCTAACCGAGGGTACAATGCAGTAGGTGCAAAAATTATCACAACCATCCTGAACCTTGATAGAAGTACGGGTATGCAAGCTCTTATCCACTGTTTCAAATCCAAAAATATCTCCGGAATAGCTTTCCGGATGGACAACCTCTCCTTTAAAGTGTGCGTCAACCAGTGATACAATCTGGCTCTTGCGCTCATTGTCTACTACATAGGTAATCTTCTTATTGGCCTCCAGTTGTTCCTTGTGATTGTTGGCCATACAGCCAGTTACCACCACCATTCCAGCAGGGTTTTTCCTGGCTGCCTGGTTGATGGTGTTTCTCGATTTCTGATCGCTTTGATTGGTAACCGTGCAGGTATTGATCACGGTGATATCGGCCGGAGAGGCATAATTCACTACCTGGTATCCCGCCTGGTGAAAACGAGTAACCAGCGCATCAGTTTCATATTGGTTCAGGCGGCAGCCCAATGTTTTAAAAGAGACCGTTTTCATTTGCGCAAATGTAAACAATCTACCAGAGCTTAGGTTCAAAAAACGTACATTGTATATTAATTCCAAAGCTCCCATATGATGAAAATCCGAATCTACCTGACAGTTCTAACTCTGGCAATGGTGCTTGGTGCCTGTGTTTCGGGATCTGGCACATCAAATCTAGAAAAGGCCCCTCCCAATATTATTTACATCCTGGCCGATGATCTTGGCTATGGTGATCTGGGTACTTACGGACAGCTTAAGTTTAGCACTCCCCATCTGGATCAATTGGCCAGTGAGGGTATACAGTTTACCAGACATTATTCGGGGAGTACCGTTTGTGCTCCATCCCGATCTGTTTTAATGACTGGTTTACACACCGGGCACACACCCATAAGAGGTAACCAGGAGGTGAAGCCGGAAGGCCAATGGCCCATGCCCGCTTCTGCCCGGACTCTGGCTGAAGGACTGAAGGAAGTTGGATATGTGACGGGCGCTTTTGGAAAATGGGGGCTGGGTTACCCCGGCTCCGAAGGGGATCCTGTGAATCAGGGATTTGATCGATTCTATGGTTATAACTGTCAGCGTTATGCCCACCGCTATTACCCGGAATATCTATGGGAGAATGAAGAAAAGGTGTATTTGGACGGAAATGACTGGACTAGTACTGAGACCTATGCACCAGATATGATCCAGAAGAAGACCCTTGATTTCATCAGGGAAAATCGTGATACCTCTTTCTTTGCCTTTGTGCCCATTGTGATCCCCCATGCGGAGCTTGTTGTCCCCGACGACGATATCTATCAGCACTATCTTGGCAAATTTCCGGAAACTCCTTATGAGGGTAGACCGGGAGCTGATTATGGTCCCGATATGGTAATATCCATGTACTGCAGCCAGGAGAATCCACATGCCACCTTTGCTGCCATGGTTCACCGCATCGATCTATACGTGGGTGAAATTGTGAAAGTGGTGGAAGAGCTGGGCCTGTCCGAAAATACGATCATTATGTTTACCAGCGACAACGGACCCCATATGGAGGGAGGGGCCGACCCCCGGTTTTTTAATAGCAATGCTGGTTTGAGGGGATTTAAACGAGACCTCTACGAAGGTGGAATCAGGGTTCCGTTTATTGTAAGCTGGCCCGGCATCATAGATAGAGGAAGGATTTCAGATCATCCCTCAGCCTTCTGGGATGTGCTCCCCACCCTTGCCGAGCTCACAGGATTCGAATACGGTAAAACAGATGGTGTTTCATTTCTTCCAGAGTTGCTGGGCAGGGAACAGCCGAAACATGAATTTTTATACTGGGAATTTCATGAAAGGGGAGGAAAGCAGGCCATTCTGAAGGACGATTGGAAGGCGGTAAGGCTGAATGTGGGTCAAGCCCCGGAAGGTCCGCTGGAGCTCTACAATCTGGAAAAAGATCCACGGGAGGAAAATAATGTGGCGGAAGCACATCCTGAGCTGGTAGAGGCTTTTGCACGAATGATGGATGAGGAACGGGTGCCATCGAAAAAATTTAATTTTGGAAGAAGAGCAAACTAAGAGAGTCATGAGAAAACAGATATTCCTGCCATTGATTGTTTTGTTAACTGCCCTTACTTCCTGCGGGAAAAAGGAAATTCCCAATATTGTTTTGATCGTAGCAGACGACCTGGGCTGGAAAGATGTGGGCTTCATGGGATCGTCCTATTATGAGACGCCCGGACTTGACCAGCTGGCAAGTGAAGGAATGATCTTCCGACAGGCATATGCAGCGGCAGCCAATTGTGCTCCAAGCAGGGCATGTCTGATGACTGGTATGAATACTCCGGCCCATGGAATTTTTACGGTTGCTTCTTCTGAGAGGGGGAATGCCAGGACACGAAGACTGATTCCGGCCACCAATACCAGGATCCTTCGCGAGGACTTTTTTACACTTGCTGAGGCTCTGAAAAGTTCAGGTTACACCACGGCAAACTTTGGAAAGTGGCATCTGGGAGAAGATCCATGCTCCCAGGGAATGGATTATAATGTGGGCGGCAGCATCTGGGGCCATCCCAAAAGTTATTTTGCCCCCTATATCCAGCCAGAGCTTGAGGCTCCTGAGGGGGAGTATCTGACGGATCGGCTGACTGATGAGGCTATAGCTTTTATGCGGAAGAATCGCCGCCATCCCTTTTTTCTTTATCTGCCTTACTATGCCGTTCATACTCCCTTACAGGCCAAGTCCGGTCTGGAAAAAAAATACCTTGCAAAGGGAGGCGAAGGCTGTCAGCAAAATCACACTTATGCAGCAATGGTGGAAAACATGGATAGCTGCATTGGCAGTCTGGTGGAAGAGCTGGATAAACTGGGGCTCTCTGAAAACACCCTGGTAGTCTTCACCTCTGACAACGGAGGGATCAGGGAGGTATCATGCCAGGATCCCTTACGGGCTGGCAAAGGATCTTATTATGAAGGAGGCATTAGAGTCCCGCTGCTTTTCAGGTGGCCCGGAACGATTCAAAAAGGAGAAGTCAGGGAAGTGCCGGTTACCAATATGGATTTTTTCCCCACCTTCATGGAGATTGCCGGAACACCGCTTCCGGAGGACCTGGATGGACAATCTCTCTGGCCTCTGCTCAGCGGGGAAGAATCCCTGGAGGAAAGACCCCTCTTTTTTCATTTTCCGGTTTACCTCGAAGCCTATAAGAAGGGTTTAGATGGGGGACGGGATCCTTTGTTCCGGACCAGGCCGGGTTCAGTAATCAGAGAAGGGAATTGGAAGCTTCATTACTATTACGAAGATGGGGGAATAGAACTCTATAATCTCAGTATTGACCCTGGGGAGACAAATAGTCTTACATCAATATATTCCTCAAAAACAAAGGAATTACTTACTAAACTTGAAGGATGGCTTGAAGAGGAAGGTGCTCCGGTGAATTTTGAGTTAAATCCAGAGTTTGACAGTCTGTTCGAACAGCAGGAAGCAGCTGTTTTTTACTGATTTCCTATCGTCCTGAACTGGCAATGAAGCATGGAACAGATCTCGCAGGTGTAATCTCTGTAGCTTACTCCAGCGCCCATGCCGATGATTCCACTTATAGATTTGACAGGGTTCATTAATGATGATTCTGACAGGGAGATCCCACAGCTCCCCTCAGTGAACAGGCTAAATAGTTTTTGCTGCTCCTCCACCTGCCAGGAGCAGTAACCCGGACTGTATCGATTGGTAATACTCATCCCTCCTTCTTTTGCAATCATACGGATCTGCTCCTGTATCTGATCTGCTGCCGAGTCAACCAAAGCCGAGGCTATCAAATCCACAACATAGCCTTCCAGGTAGTTTCCCTCTGCCATCAGACTCCTGGCAAGGTCTTCCGGTTCGGGACCTGCAGTGACCACGAAAAATACATAGTAAGCAGAATGCCGTAACATCTTTGAAATGATTTTACCTGAAGCAAAGACAAGTCCCGGTACAGTAATCTCATCGTCAGAGGAGGATTGAAGAGCTTCTGTCAGAAAAAAAGCTCCTTCCGGTGAGCTGATCGTGAGGCATTCGGAGATATACTTTTCCACCAGCCCGGCCGTGTGAGAATCAATCATCCCTTCTTGCTCCCCAAGGAGCTTGAGCAAAGCTCCCGGATCAACCCGGAGAAGGGATTTATCTATGAAAGAATCGTGGGTTTTGAGAAGCTCCCGCATCCTGTGAATATACAGGAAATTGTTAAAATAGTCTTAAATCTGTCAGACCTGAATTTGCTGACAGAATACATAATATTTTTGTGTGCTCTTCGAAAGTGTAAGGATTCCAATACTTATCCGTCTAATGACAGGAGTAGAACAATAAATATTTGAACATGAAACTGGTAACACAACTTATATGTCCGGTATCCCCGGAGCGCGTAGACGAAAACAGGGTGAGGGTAACTGCCCTTGGTGTGGTATTTATTATGGGCGCTTATTTTGTGACCGGATATGCCATTTTTCCTGCCTTGCTGGTGGTGGATTTTTTTATCAGAGCATTTACTAAGCTAAGCTATAGTCCATTGAGTTACCTGGCCAGTCTATTTGTGAAACTTATTGGTACTCAGCCCGTCTTGATTGATAAGGCTCCGAAAATGTTTGCTGCCAGGATTGGTTTTATTATTACTTCCATCACTACCCTGGGAGCATTGCTGCATTTTCCTTTGCTGGCTTATATTTCGGGCAGCGTGCTGGTATTGTTTGCATTCCTGGAGTGCGGACTTAATTTCTGCATGGGTTGCTGGTTGTATACCATCGTGGTTTATCCACTGGCCAGAAAAAACAAAAACTCAGATTAGCTGATCCAATTGCCCGGATAAGTTAATTTTGAATATGAAAAGGCTCTTTCTTCTTTTTTTCTTCACTCTTGCAACACTTATTTCATATGTCCATGGCCCGGATTGCAGACTGGTTACCCTATGAATATTCACCAGAACAATAAACTCTTGAAATATGAAACGATTAAATCTTATCTCCATTCGTCTGTTTGTTCTAACTTGTATGCTAGTGTTGTTCCTTCCAGGGGAACTTAAAGCACAGGATATGGAGACAAAACAAGATAAACTGGCTGTACTATGGGTATCTGGTGACCGTGATGTGGCTGAGAAATCGTGCCTGATGTATACGCATGCAGCCAAAAGAAACGGGTGGTTTGATGAAGTGGTGCTTATCGTTTGGGGCTCATCTTCCAGGCTGCTTGCTGAAGATGAAGCCTTGCAGGAAAAGGTAAAAGCCATGATTAAGGATGGGGTGATTCTGGAAGCCTGCATTTCCTGTTCCAACATGCTCGGAGTAACAGATGAGCTAAAGACACTGGGGATCGATGTGAAGGGGATGGGGGTACCGCTTACTGAGTATTTAAAAAGCGGGTACCATGTTCTTAGCTACTAGCCATAGGATCTTCTCTGCCATTCTGTCCGCATAGAAGCCGTGGCTTGATATTTGGACTGCATCCTGAAATTCTTAGAGAATGATTAATGTCAGTAAAATAAAGATACAGTATAAACATCTCTCTCAACTGGTCTCGGCCCGAAGGGTAAAGGATGCTCTGGATGTACTCAATAAGATGGTTGGGGAGTCGGGCTATAGTGATTTTTTTATTCAGCAGGAGCACCTGGAGCACACCTATGAGCAAATGCTTAATTATATGTTGGAGGGTGTTCAGGATCCTGAACGTGACAGGGTCTATCATAAATTGCTGACCTCCATTCTTGAATTGGCCGACAGGGTGAAAGACCGCCTGATGGAAAATCATTCCGGGTGGCATACCTATATCTTAAAGCGGGATGTGGACCGGCAACAGGAATTGACAGGAAAGCGGGTGATCGAGACCATGGATGATCTGAGCTTTAAGAGGGAGTTGGATGAAATAATAGACGAGGGAAAGGCCTCCCCTGAAGCTGATGATGAAAGACGTCGGAAACTTTCATCCGAAATTTTTAAGCATCTCTGGTTAAGTAACCGTTACAATGAGGCTGAAAATAGCTTGACTGCAGCTATTATCTCCGGCAAGGATTTTATCTGGCATGAAAAGGCCCTGTACATTAGCGCCATCTTGCTTTCAGGATTAAGATACTGGGATGAAGAGAAGGTACACCGGCTTATCGATTTTGCTGGGGAAGAGGATCAGGAGGTAAGTGCCAGAGCGCTGGTGGCACTTGTTATACTGCTGTATAAATATGATAACAGGGTTGAGTTCTACCCCAATATCATTCATCGTTTGAAGCTAATCAGCGAGGAATTAAAGCTGGCTCAGAACCTTGAAAAAATTGCTCTGCAGATGATTCGGACCAGGGATACCCTGGAGATTGGCAGAAAGTTGCAGGAAGATCTGATGCCCGAAATGGCTAAGCTTAAGCCAAAACTGGAAGACAAGCTGAAGATGGATGATATCCGGGAGGAGTTGCTGGAGGAGGGAAGAAACCCTGATTGGGAATCCATGTTCAGCGAATCGGACGACCTTTACCGGAAGGTGGATGAGTTTATGAAGTTGCAGATGGAGGGAGCTGATGTCTATATGACCACCTTTGCCCACCTGAAGCAGTTCCCTTTCTTCAATGAACTAAGCAACTGGCTGGTCCCCTTTCATAATGAAAATCCAGATCTGAAAGAGATTTATGCTTCACGTACAGACACCTTTGATCCTGATTTATTCGTCGACGGACTAAAGAAAACACCCTTTCTATGCAACAGTGATAAGTACAGTTTTATCTTTAACCTGAGATATCTGCCTGAAGAGCAGAAAAAGATGCTTTCTACTGCCTTTTTAATGGAGATGGAGGGCATGCAGGAGATGCTGGAAGACGAAAAATTGACTTCGGGCGATTTTACGATGAGGACTGTATTTATCCAGTACATCCAGGATCTGTATCGCTTTTTTAAGATTTCTCCTTTTAAGAATGAGTTTGAAGATGTTTTCGGGGGAAAATTGGACCTGTACAGGTCCGACTTCTTTGAACAGCTTGTTGAAGATGATTCCATTACCAGGAACATTGCTGAATATCTTTTTGAGAAAGACCATTTTGAAGAAGCGCTTGATATTTTTCAAATGCTGCTGGAGAAGCAGGCAAACGATAGAGAGTTGCTTGAAAAAGCAGGCTATTGCATGCAGAAGATGGGAAATTTCAGGGACGCAGCTGGTTTTTATCAGCAGATCAGCTTAAGCGGGGAATTGAATCTCTGGACCCTGAAGAATCTGGGAATATGTTATCGAAAAGGTGGAGAGTACAAGCAGGCGCTGGAGGTATATGAGAAAGCTTCTGTGCTGCAGCCCGATGACCAGACCATCGAATCACTGATCGGATTCTGTCATCTGAAACTGGGAGACTATGCCACTGCGCTGAAGCACTATTTCAAGATTGAGTACCTGAATCCCGGGAATCCTCATATACTGCGGCCCATAGCCTGGTGTTACTTTGCAAATGGAGAGCTTAAAAAAGCAGACAAATATTTTGCAAGAATATTTGAGGGAAAGCCCGGGTACTACGACTATATTAATTACGGACACCTGCAGTGGGCCCTGGGCAATAAGAGAGATGCTGTGGAGCTATATATACAGTCCTTAAGGGACCTGAATTTTGAAATGGATGATTTTCTGAAGACCATGGAAGATGACCGATCCATACTTATCGAAAACGGTATTAATCAGAAGGATATTCCCCTGATGCTTGATTATCTTCACTACCGTTTAATGAAATAAAAAAATAGCGGTCCGATATTGAAGAAAAAAAGCCATGGAATTCAACCCGTCTCTATGAGAATGGAATGTATCGAACCGCTATAATAATAAGTAAGAACGTCAATTCTATCTAACAAATATACGGAATTCATCCTATCAAACATTGTCAGAAATACCCAAAATCAGGCCCTTGGTCAAAATATTCGCCTAAAATACGGTTTGCAAGCCTGCTTGCCCCAATTCTGAACCTTTCCGAGTTAAGCCATTCTTCTCCCAGAATTTCTTTCACAATGTGATAATAGAGCAATGCTGTTTGGGTGTCAGAAATCCCCCCGGCAGGTTTGATTCCAATTTTTCTTCCGGTACGGTTATAATAATCCCTGATGGCACAGCACATGACTATCATTGCCTCGGGAGTTGCTCCGATAGATATTTTTCCTGTGGAGGTTTTGATGAAATCGGCACCGGCACCGATGGAAAGCAGGGAAGCTTTTCGTATGAGAGAGAAATCTTTCAAACTTCCTGTCTCCAGGATCACTTTTAGATGAATCGGTCCCACACGTTGTTTAATGACATTGATCTCGTAGTCAACATATTCGAGATCGTCTATTAGGAACTTTCCAACCGGCATGACAATATCAATCTCGTCTGCACCCTGTACAATGGCCTGCTCAATTTCCATGACCTTGATGTTGGTGAAGGTCTGGGACGCTGGAAACCCTCCGCCTACGGAAGCAATATTAATCAATGGATTGTCCAGTTTTTCTTTTACAACAGCCACCAGCTCAGGGTAGACACAGATGGCTGCAACGGATGTCATAGAAGGGAAAGCCTCCGCCTGCCGGTTTACCTTATCACATAACTCAGATACATTTTCGATATTGTCCTGTTCACTCAGGGTGGTCAGATCGATCAATCCAAAGATTTGTTTCAACAACTCTGTGTTGTTTCCAGAAGGTATAGATGCTTCTGCGTTTTCCAGATGTAGTTTAACTTCATCCGGATCTACAGTCAGCTCAAAATCGGACAGAATTTTCATGTTTGGGGTCTTAAGTCCTCAATTTATCATTTTGTTGATGACGTTCAAAATCCCGTGCTGTTTTTTTCTGCAGATTCTTCTGAAAGGCCTTCTCCAGATCAACCCCTGTCTGGTTGGCCAGACAAACAAGCACAAACAAAACATCGGATAACTCGTCCGCCAGATCTTCAGCCTCTATATGGGCTGAACCTAAGGATTGTTCACCGTAGGTGCGGGCTATGATCCTGGCCACCTCTCCCACCTCCTCTGTGAGGATGGCCATGTTGGTTAGTTCATTAAAATAGCGGACTCCATAGGTGTTTACCCACCTGTCTACGGTTTCCTGTGCTTCCTTAATGGTCATTATTCCCTGTTTTTAGTGTCTATGCTTATGGTAACAGGTCCGTCGTTGTTTAGGTTCAATTGCATATAAGCTCCAAACTCACCAGTAAGAACCGGTTTTCCAAGTTCCTCTTGCATCTGCTCAATAAATGTGGTATACAGGGGAATTGCAGTTTTGGGCGATGCAGCTTTGATATAGGATGGTCGGTTGCCTTTTTTGGTGCTTGCATGAAGTGTGAACTGGCTTACAATCATGATGTCGCCATTCACATCCAGTATGGAGAGGTTCATTACCCCTTTCTCATCATCAAAAACCCTCAGGCGGCTGATCTTTCCACTCAGCCATTCGATATCAGATTGTCCATCGGATTCCTCGATGCCCAGTAAAATAACCAGTCCCGGACCCATTTCTTTTGTTTGGGCCCGATCAATAGTAATAGAAGCATGAGAAACTTTTTGAATAACTGCTCTCATGAGAGATTATCATTGACCATTCTATAGAGGGCCAAACGGTTGATTGGTTTGGCGATATAGTCGTTAAAACCTGCCTGGAGGCAACGGTGACGGTCATTATTCATGGTGTATGCAGTCTGGGCAATTATGGGAATAGCAGGGTGACGTGATTTAATAATGCGCATGGCCTCATATCCATCCATCACTGGCATATTGAGGTCCATAAGGATCAGGTCAATTCCTCCCTTGTGCTCTGTTATTATTTCAACTGCCTCTTTCCCGTTTTTAGCGCGGATTACTGTTGCGTCTGCCCTTTGTAGAAGTGTTTTCAGGTAATAGAAATTCACCTCTTCATCTTCAGTGATTAATACCACACGATTATTCCATTTATAATCGGGCATCCCCATTATGGGAGCAGCCTTTTTAGAGTCTTGTTTTTTCATGTCGGCGCTTTAATAGCATAGCATATTGAACATCATCTAATAAACATGAAAAAGGAAAGGGGGTGAGATATAGTTTTTAACAATTTGGTAAAGGTGGAGTTAGCGTCCTTCAATTGTTAAAAACTCCATTTAAAACGTAAAAATCCAAAGGTATTTTTCTCTCTGTTTATTGCTCCGGAAGGATCTTCAAACTCGGCAGTGAAGTACTGAAGGATCAATGACAGGTCCATGTTGCTATTTAGTGAGAGGTCGAAGGAGGGTCCCAGGTAGACCCCTTTCCAATCGGGATACCAGATGGTGGCAAAGGCTCCATTAATTAATGGAGTCAGGGGATAACTTATATTGCCAAACAAGGACCATGGGGTAAATCCCAGGTTTTTTACATCCAGGTTGCCCAAATAGAACTGAAGGAAACTGTTAACATCCATGTCTTTTGCAAAAGCCGAATACAAGCCCTCCACCTGGATCATCAGGGAGTTGGAGAAAGTATAATCAAATCCCAGGGAGCTCATTAAGTATCCGGTGGTATCCTTGAACTGGTCCAGATCCCTGAAGTAACTTAGCTCACCCCGAAAAGCTGCTGAGCCCAGATTTCCGCTCCAGCCGGTCCCCAGTACCAGATCCTCTTCCTGGTATATACCTCCCATGAACTGAATGTCGAAGCCAAGGGTATTGAATCTGAAGTATCCAGCTGCAGTGACACGGTTGGCACTATCGATTTTGGCAGCCACTTCTATGGTGGAAGCATTTCCTGTATAGTAAGAGACTCTCAGAGCATCACTGCCGGGTCGCTCGGGATAATCCACTTCGAAATAAGAGTAGCTATTAAAGATATCGTTTGGATTCCAGACCAGGGTTTGACCCCAGTTGATCCGCTGCCGGCCGGCCTTGATTTCCAGGTTTCCAAAGGTAAATTGCATCCACAGGCGATCTATAGTACTGGTAAGCGCATATCCCGCACTATCCCCCAGGTTTCCATCGGTGACCCAGGTCATGTCCAGTATGCCCTGGTCCCCCCCAAGAGCTTCTGTATACCCTGGAATTTTCCCAAGGGTACTTCCGAAAACAGCTCGGTTTCTTAATTGGACTGATCCGGTGAGCCAGTTGCTTGGATAAAGATCAAGGTTCAGACGGTTGTGGAGCGTGTTTTCCCAGAGCCAATGGTCAGGAATATGATAAACGGTCTGCATATCCGAGAGATAACCGATGAAGGAAATTTTTTCCTGTGCGATAGTCTTCCCTGCAAACAGTGTGAACAGCGCCAGAAGGTATGGACGTATGCGAATCATCCGGGACTTACTCCTTACGTTCGTCTGATATTACCTTCCCGTCTTCTACTGTTATAACCCTTCTGGCCTTCTTGACCACGCGGGCATCGTGGGTGGAAAAGATAAAGGTGATTCCCTCTTCTTTGTTGAGCTCTTCCATAATATCGAGCAAGGTCTCTGTCGATTTGGAATCCAGATTAGCTGTAGGCTCATCTGCGAGGACAAATTTAGGTTTGGAAGCAAGCGCCCTGGCCACTGCCACACGCTGCTGTTGTCCACCTGAGAGTTTCGATGGTCTGCTGTCGATCCGGTCCTCCAGTCCTACGGCTTTCAATAATTCACAGGTGCGGTCATCCCGGTCCTTCTTGTTCCATTTCTGGAGACTCATGATGAATTCCACATTTTCTTTGGCAGTGAGCACAGGAATAAGGTTATAGGATTGAAACACAAATCCGATGTTGCGCATTCGGAAATCGATCAATGCCGAAGATTTCAACCCAGCCAGGTTGGTGTGATCAACCATGATTTCCCCTTCGGTGGGTATGTCGAGGCCGCCAATCATGTTTAACAGGGTGGTTTTTCCTGATCCCGAAGGGCCCACAATGGCAGCAAATTCACCCTTCTCGAAGTCCAGGCTTATGTCGTTTACTGCATGAACCTTTACTTCCGAACTATTATATATTTTGTGTACGTTTTTGATCTCTAATACTTTCATGACTTCTGATTTATCTATTTGATTGGAGTTTATTCAGTTCTTAATGCTTCTGCCGGATCCAGTTTCAGTGCCTTCAGGGCTGGGTATATAGAGGACAGTATCCCGGTAATGATGATCAGGACTGTAACAGTGATAAAGAAAGACGTGGAAATGACCGGATAAATATGAGCAGGATACCCCATGGCTTCAAAGCCTTCAGCATAAGAGGAGAAATTGATCCCCTTTCTGGCAGTTGCTGAAATGAGCGCCTCGCTGATGACAATACCCATGACTCCTCCAACCAGAGAGAGAAAGACAGATTCCAGCATAATCATCTTGAATACTCTTTTCTTATTCATTCCGATAGCTGTAAGCATTCCCAGCTCCTTGGTGCGCTCCAGTACAACCATGAGCATGGTGTTGACAATCCCGAAGGCCAGAGCAGCAAGAATAATTACCATGAATATGGCGTAGAACTTGGTGATCATATCGGTCATCATGGCCAGCTGGGGCTGAATTTCTTTCCAGTTCATCACCTCCATTTCATTTAAATTCTCTTTCAGAGTGGCACTTATCTCTTCCGTTGTTTCCAGGTTATCCAGACGAATTATCATCTGATGGTATTCGTTTGCTGCAAGTCCGGTAAGCTTCATCAGGTCCTCATTTTTCACCAGGATCTGGCTCATCTCGAATATGCCGTTAGAAATGTTGTAGATGCCTGCAATCCTGAATACAGCACCTGTCTGCATCTGATCCTTATCCAGAAAGGTAAGGGTCATTTTTGACCGTGCCCTGAATGACCAGGCCTCCTCCTTGATCACTGCACCATATTCGTGTTGTTCTTTCAGTGATAGCACTCCTTTGACCTCTTTTTTAAAGGATTTTTCACTTTTGAAGCGATGACCGGTGAAGGGGGTAAGTTTTTTCAGCACTTCGGTTGGCACCTCCCTGGCTGCCAGACTGTCCAGTACACTCTCATCGATGCGATAACGGATGATGTTCAGTTCTTTGGCAAGGGCTTCTCCGATATATGCGAGTTGATACCTGCTTTCAGTTTCGAAAAAATCTCCGGTTCCGGGGATGGTGGTTAGATGTAATTTCAGGACCTCTTTTTCCATCTCAGGATCAATTCCCACAATTTGTGCTCCGGCACTCTTCGTAGCCGTATTGGCCATTCCGGTAATCACAGTACGGGCGCTTACTGCACATACTCCGGGTGTATTCTCAATGCTGGAAAGTACCTGCTTAGCATTGGGAATGGTCAGCTGAATATCGTAATTATCCCGGAAGGCTGGATCATTAATATGTATATGTGAGATTTCTTCATTCAGGGCGGCATCCACTTTCTGTTCGATGGCACCATTCATAACGGCCACCGCAAAAATACCCCCCAAAATTCCTATTGTAATGGAAATAATCACCACCAGGCTTCGGACTTTGTTGCGCCAGATGTTTTTCCATGCTGTTTTCCAGATCATATCTGTAAAAATTATGCTCTTAAAGCGTTTACTACTTTCATTCCAAAAATCTTTCTCATGGGATAAATTATGGACAGCAATACCATGAAGGCCACAATTACCATCTGCGATATGTAATAGGTGTCGATGTTCCAGAATACCATTTTTGGTTCCATGCCATAATCTTCGAATATCTTTGCGGTCTCTCCTTTAAATATGATAGGATGTTCTACGCCATAAAGGATCAAAATGGAAGCCACCAGAGCACCGGCTATGATTCCGATCAGACTAATTAGTAACATCTCCATAGTCATGATGGAAGCCAGCTTTTTCTTTTGCATTCCTATGGCCACAAGTACTCCAAATTCTCTTTTTCGTTCGGCGGTCAGCATGAGCACAGTTCCAAATACTCCAAAGGCTATGACCAGGTAAAGGATTCCTAGCATGATCTGGCCGCCCTTATCATCCGCCTCCATCTGGGAGACCATAACCTCGTTCATTTCCTGCCACTCCATCACCTTTTGGTTTTCGGATACAACTGCACTGATTCTTTGGACGGTTTGTGCAATTGCCTTGTCCTGGTTTTCCTTCATTGCCAGGGCCAGGGAGGTGAGCTTGCCTTCAGCATTAAAAAGTCCCTGGCAAACATCCAATGGGAGGTAGACAATTTTATTATCAATATCGGGCAGGGGAATCTTCACAATTCCTTTGATTTCATATTTGCCCGCTGCGGTGGTGGCATGATAGCCTTGACTGATCAGAACGATGGTATCGCCTATGCCCAGCTGCAGGTACTGAGAGAGTTTATCACCGACCCAGACACCAGGTTCACCCAGGTGGATGGAGCCATTCTTATAAACTGCATGTGTTTCGATGGCCGGCATAAGCTCCGAAGCTTTCTTGTCATCGATACCAAGGTCCAGTTGCAGACGGGAACTATTTGTATAGGCACTGTTTTCGAACAAGACCGCCAGCTCCTTTACCTTCTCAGGCAGATTGGGGTCCTGCTGAATTTTTTCAATGACTTTCGGAGTGAGCCGGTACTTCACCAGTTTATCTGTGACATTGGATAGGTGAACCTCTTTGGCGGGATCCACTCCCATGACCAGTACTCCTTTGGTCTGGGGTCCATTGGAAGCCAGGGCAAATGATTCGAACCTGGGGATGGTTGCTTCCACATTTTCATCTGCAAGTAGTTGTTTTTCCAGTTGCTGGTCGTAAGCAAAGGTGTTATCCACGATTTTTTCATCCCAGAAATCCTTGTGCTGAACCTGGATGTATCCGGTATAGGATTCGATTGCATTTTTGTACATATGGTCATACGAACCCAGTTGGATGGACCTCATGACCAGGGCAAAAAAGACCGCAAAAAAGATAGATGCCGAGGTGATCAAAGTACGGCGCCGGTTCCTCCAGAGGTTTCGCCAGGCCAGTTTTAAATTATTCATAACTATAGTATTATCTTATATTATTTAGCGGACCCGTTTCATGTTCTGCTGGGAGAAAAAACCATCCTTGATCGGCTCATTGAATTTCATCTCTTTTATTTCAATAATGGTCATCTGGCCCTCCTCTTCAGCGGGGATCAACTCAATCCGGGAGGGGATGAGTCTTCCATCCATGGTTTTTATTTCGGAGCCCAGCTCGGTACGTACCAGGAAGCCATCTTCGTCATAGAGTTCAGATTTTAAAAAGAGGAAGTCTTTTTTATCGATCCAGCGCACCTGGTGGCCCCAGATGACGGCAGCATCTTCTTTGGCCACCATTTTGATTTTATAGCAGGTTCGGCCGTCGTATTCTTCCTCACCCACAATCTTGTGATCGTAGTCATTGACCACTGAAGATTCTTTGAGGATATCGTCGTTGGTGTAGTCGGAGCCCATCCAGCCCTGCGACATCATGGAAGGGGGAAGTTTGATCAAACGGCTGATGGTGGGGTTCCAGTTCCACATTTCCTGATGTCTTTTCAGAAAGGATTGTCCTTTATCCTTAGCAGGGGAGGTGATCAGGGTAAGGGCATATTCCCTGCCGCTGGTCCAGTTTTTAAATTCAATGGTCCGTTCCCAGGTGGGTCTGACAATGGTCATTGCCATGGTGGCGATGCCGGTTTTTTCCCCGTTGAATTTTTCATCGGCTTTACGAATGATGTCTTTGGGAGATAAATCCTGTCCGTAGACCAGCAGAGCAGAACCCAGACATAAACATATAGTGAGAATTGATTTTACGGTTTTCATTGTATTATAACTTTAAGTATTCTTTCGGGTAAACATTTCTAGCATGCGGTTTTCGAATTTACGGACGGTTTCCGGGGGAAACTCTTCACCGGGAGCAAAGTACACCAGGAGAATTCCGTAGCCTTCTATCATGGCTGAGAAGGTGAGCATTTCTAGCATGGGATCTTCGTATCCCAATCTTTCAAAGTAGTCAAGTATGCGCGGGCCAAAGCGTTCCATCACGCTATTAAAGGGTTTGCCACCCAAAAATTCTTTAACCGGGGGTTGCAGAACCACATTGATGAACAGGATCCAGAACTGCATATTGTCCCTGATGCTTTTAAAGGTGGTTCGGATGAATCCTTCCACTTCTTCCGGTTCCAGGATTCCGTCGTGGTTGGGATCTATCATAGTCATTATGTCCTGCATTCCCTCTTCAATAATGGCAATCAACAGGGCCTCCTTACTGTTGAAATAATTATACATCAGTCCTTTGGAAATACTGGCATGTTTGGCCAGCTGGGCAATGGAGCAGTTTGCATATCCCTCCCTGGCAAAGAGTTCAAGGGCAGCATTCATAATCTGCTCTCTGCGCGATTCGCGCATCTCTTCAAACTGTTCTGGTGTTCTTGGCGACACAATTTATGACTGACCGTTCGGTCAAAGATAATATTATTACAATGTGAAAAGCAAGTTTTTTTATCATATTTTTTTTTCACTGTAACTTTCAGGTGGAATCATCGTCTTATTTACGCCAATCAGATTGAAGAATGACGGTAGGGGAGTACAACAAAGCAGTGGATGCGTATGCAGATAGTCTTTATAGGTTCGTGCTGAAGAACCTGAGGAACAATGCTATGGCTGAAGATATCATTCAGGATACCTTCGAGAAGTTATGGATGAAACTGGAAGAAGTGAGTGCTTTGAAAGTAAAAAGCTACCTGTTTACTACAGCATATCACACCATGATAGATTACATAAGAAAAGAAAAAAGAAATGTTATTGTTGATCCGGCTAATCTTTTTGAGGGGTCCGAAGCAGATCACTATTCTGATTTGGCAGAGGTTCTGGAAAGAGCCGTTCAAAATTTACCGGCAGACCAGAAAGCAGTGGTAATGTTACGTGATTACGAAGGCTATTCCTATAAGGAGATAGCTGAGATCACAGGTCTTTCAGAAGCACAGGTCAAAGTTTATATATACCGCGCCAGGGTCTATCTGAAAGCATATATTGGCACAATGGAAAAAGTGATTTAGAAATGAAAATTAACAGACATAACTATGAGGCATTCCTGCTCGACCAGATTGAGGGGCGCTTGTCTGTTGAAGATCAGCATAAGCTTCACGAATTTCTCCTGTTGAACCCCGATTGTAGAGAGGAGCTTTCGGAAATGGAACCATGGATTCTTGAACCGGAAAAGGTCCGTTTTCAGAACAGTAAGTTGTTGAGGAAGGAAATTCCCTCTCATTCAACAAGCCTGGAGCACCATAATTTTGATCTATTCTCCATCGCAAGGATGGAAGGTGATCTGAATAGTAACCAGATCATGGCACATCAGATCATGGTTGAGGCAGATGATCGCAGTGCTCAGGAATGGATGGAGTGGCAGCGTGTCATACTGGAACCAGAGCCGCTGGTTTTCGAAGGAAAAAACCAGCTAAGAAGAAGAAGCGCTTCCAGGTCCAGGGTAATTATTTTAGGTATGATTTCAGCAGCAGCGGCTGTTGCAATGTTGTTTGTCCTATTCAGAACAGCTCCGGATTTGCCCCAGCAGGAAAACGCTATGCAAATACCTCAGGAGGAAAACGTTATGCAAATACCTCAGGAGGAAACACCTCAGGAGGAAACACTTCAGGAGGCCCATGATGAGCCTGCCCAGGCGGAGGTGCAGATTGCTATGACGGAGCCTCTTGATAATCAGATGGATCAAGTCGCTGCTGATCCGCCTGTACAAAAGTTAAAAGATCCGGTCCTATTTTCCATAAAAAAGGATCATGATCGGTCCTTTGAACTTGAGGCGGAAATAAATGTGGTGCCAGAAGATGATCTGCAGCCACGAGTTTTAGCCAGTGCTGCAAACCAGTTAAGCCGTTCGCCAGGGGCCACGGAAGCGGTTCCCGATCAGATTGAACCACTAGATGTTCCTCAGGTACCAATCCATATGAGCAGCCTCTCAATTGCTCAAATTTCCGAGATGGACCTCCAGGAGATAATTGAAGATTACAGAGAAGAAAAAGATTTTTCCTTGTTGAAGGTTGCCAATGCGGGTATTAAGGGTATCAATAAGCTTGCAGGCTCGGATATTTCCCTTTTGGCTTCCAGGGATGATGAGGGGGATGTGTCCGGGTATCAGCTGAAAGGCAAGCGTTTTTCTTTTACCAGGCCACTTGCACGGGAAGATTAATTCGGGTATGATGCAACCTCTTATCCGGGGTGTTGTCTTTAGAAGTAAAATCAATACCTAAATCATGAAGAAATCCATTCTCATTTTGTTTATCCTGGCTGTTGGCGTAACAGTTTTTTCACAGGAAAAAGAATACCGGACCATTTTAGATAATCAGGACCTCCGTATTTCAGGATTGGGAGGACCTTTTATGCAATTTACCACCGTTGCCGGTGAATTTGGATTTATGATGGGAGGGGGTGGTGCCGTTTTATTGGATAACTTTTTTGTTGGAGGCTATGGCCTGGGCTTAACAAATGCAATTCCCGATTATGTAAACGACAATCCAGGTGATCAACTTACTCTTGGTCATGGAGGTTTCTGGCTTGGGTATTCACTTTACGGTAACAAACCAATACATGTCGCATTCTCTACAATGGTTGGCTGGGGTGAATTTGGAATTACCCAGAGCGATGAGTATTATCCCTATTTAAGAGATAATATTTTTGTGTTGGCGCCTACGCTAGAACTTGAGGCAAATGTGACCCGTTATTTCAGGATTGGCGCAGGAGTTTCCTATAATATTTTTACCATGGTGGATGAGAATATGCATGGATATACAAATAGCGATCTTTCAGCCCTTGGTGGATTTCTCAGTTTTAAATTCGGATGGTTTTAGCATATTATCCCAATATATAAGAGCTACGCGCTCCACTTAGAAGGGGTTGATTGCATCTTCCCCTTCTGGGTTTAGTTTTAGGGAGAGGCTGTATCAAAAGGTACGGCCTCTTACTGTTTTCGGATGATACCCAATATCAATCACTCATATTGATTTATCCTTTTTTCAGATTTTAGCAAGTCACACAAAACGAAAAAGTTACTACATGGTGACTTTTTGCTTTACCTGAAATGGACAGGTCGGATTTCATAAACAACGTAATGAAATTAATTTCAGCGACAGAAGATTATGATGGAGATAGTTTCATTACTTTTGATAGACCATGAAAAAGGGCAAAGGAACCGTCATCAAATCAACCGGGAGTCAGTATCTGGTAAAAACAGGGGATGAAAGGATTATCACCTGCAGTATCAAGGGTAAATTCAGAATCAAAGGCATCCGGGCTACCAATCCTGTAGCAGTTGGTGACCATGTTGGATTTGAGTGGTTGGAGAATGAATCTGGTGGGATCATTACCTCTATTAAAGAGCGCAGTAATTATATCATCCGGAAGTCATCAAATCTTTCAAAGGAGTACCAGCTACTGGCGACCAATGTGGATGTTGCCTGGCTTATGGTCAGCATGACTCTCCCCAGGACACTGACCCCTTTTATAGACAGATTCCTGGTATCGGCCGAAGCATACAGAATTCCGGTAATTATCCTGTTTAACAAGACGGATCTTTATGGCTTATCGGAGCTAGAAGAGATGAATCACCTGAAGTCTGTTTACTCCGATATTGGCTACCGTTGCATGCAGATGTCGCTTCAGACCAGGGAAGGAATGAAGGAAGTTCAGGATGAAATGATTGGAAAGGTCAATGTGATATCAGGTAATTCAGGAGTGGGAAAATCAACCCTGATCAATGTGCTTGATCCGGCTATTCGATTGAAGATTGGAGATGTTTCGGATTACCACAAAACGGGGAAGCACACAACAACTTTTTCAGAAATGTTCGAGCTCTCCTCCGGTATCAAGATTATCGACACGCCCGGAATCAGGGGATTTGGCACTATTGATATTGAACGGGAAGAGCTATTTCATTTTTTCCCTGAAATTTTCAGAGCCAGCAAAAACTGTAAGTACCACAACTGCCTTCACATGAATGAACCGGACTGCGGTGTGAAAGCTGGTGTGGAGAATAGAAGCATCAGTGAGTTCAGGTATATCAACTATCTGATGATGATGGAAGAAGAGGATGGAAAATACAGATAAGTCCAGTCCAGGTTGTTGGTAACTAACAAAGGGGTTTTTAAATCTGAGAGAAAATAGTTTTTAAGTTTATAGATTACAATTCAGGCGGTTGATGGTCAGAAACAATATTTTAGCGGGAGTATTTCTCTTTGTGCTTATGGCCCTGAACGGGATCACCATTCTGCGCGTTAATCAACGATACAAGGAACAGCTGCATCAAACGCTTTTTTCACAGTCACAGCGTTGTGGGGAGTATATGGAGACAACATTGCTACAGTTCTCCAGCGATATCAGTAAGGAGCAGGGTATGTATACTTATGAAATTTTCAGCGATCCGGTCAGGTTAGAAGAATCTTTCCGGAGCCTTCGTCTGTTTTCTACCAAATACCGGGATCTGATCACCAGGATATCTATCTATGATAATCATAAAAATTTATATGTGCTTTTTCTGGAGTCGGAGGATAACTTTGGAAAAAAGGACGAATTTGTGCTGGATAGTTTTGCATTGCGCAGGCAGAAGTCGCTGGAACCATTGGAGTTGATAGAGCAGGATGGTTCCGTTTTGGTGTACCATTATCCCTTAATTGGTCAGGATGCTGTTATTGGAAATGTGGTTATTGAAGTGGATCTGCAACAGTTTACCGAAACCATTTTCAGGCTTTACCCCCAGACTTCAACTGCGAGCTGGCAATGGGTTCTGGGATCTGATGGACAGATTGTGATTAATAATTTCGGTGTTGATTCTGTACATATTGAGAATCTTCAAATGCTTACTGATAGTGTGAATGCTGAAGTCAGCGGAATGATTGAGCATGCCTTGAGTGCTGGGGATGGTGCCAGGGAAAAAGTCTATACCGCCTATTATCCGGTTAGTATCTATGGACAGAAAATGGGAATTATGTTCACATCTGGACGGGGACCTTTTTTCAAGTATTATTTTTCCAGCAATTTGCTGGTCAGCATAATTTCCCAGTTACTGGCTACCGCATTGGTGATCTATCTGCTTCTTATGCTGGGAAAGCAAATGCGACAGGAAAAAAGGCTTAAGCTTTCAGAGATTGTACTGAGGCAGATGATTGAACACTTCCCCATGGGAATCCTTGTTATTGATGAAAAAAACATCATTCGAAGTATCAATAGTGCTGCCCAGAGAATGTTGTTTCTGGGAAAGGACTCGGATCTGGTTGGAAAGGATTTTTCAAAGCAATTCCTGGTATCGAACAGATACCTTCTCAGTGATGGGCCCAGCCCTTTTATGGACGACTCTTATTATCTCTACTATGAGAAAGATGGGATGGAAACAGTTATTTACAGGTCACAAAAGGCGGCTAGTATTGGAGGGGAAGAGTTAAAACTGATTGCGCTGATCGATGTAAGTCCGCTGGAAAGATCGAGGAAAGGTGAGGTCGCGGCCAATAAGGCTAAATCAGATTTCCTGGCTGCCATGAGTCATGAGATTCGCACCCCTATGAACGGGATCCTGGGAATGGTTAACAGTTTGCTTGAGCAAAAAACAGGCAAGGAGATTCATGGTAAGATTGAGGTCATT
>Ga0209633_10000723_pt1 | contig 37385 bp, 39 predicted proteins | sample Cruoilmetagenom1_FD_187290 | JGI IMG/M metagenome (GOLD analysis project Ga0209633, IMG submission 187290) | Oil polluted marine microbial communities from Coal Oil Point, Santa Barbara, California, USA - Sample 1 (SPAdes) (version 2) | ecosystem: Environmental > Aquatic > Marine > Oil seeps ...
GTTCTACTGGGTTTGCCCTTGGGCTGGCGGGGTAACATTTCTATAGGGTTCGGCGGCGGCCCGGGCCTTTTCAAGTTCCACTTTCGCGGTTTCCAGCTCCGCCTGAGTCCCGTCGAGCGCAGTTTGCAGGGCAAGCACTTCCTCTTTCAGCTTTTTCAGCTGAGCCCGTGCTCTTCGGGCGGTACTGGCCTGTTTTTTGGCCTTTGTGAGCTGCGCTTTCAAATCCGCGATCTGCTTTTCCGCAGCTTCCGTGCTGGAGGACACGGCCGCCAGCGCCGACTTGGCCTTTTCCTCGCCACGCGAGAATTCCGCCAGCCGGTTGCCCTGATCGGCAAGCTCCTTGAAGACCTGCTTCTTGTCGGCGAGTGCCTGTTCCTTTTCCGCCAATGCGTGCTGCAATTTGAGATCGGTTTCCTTGGCGCGGATCTGCGTTTGCTGAAGTTCGCTACGGGCCATGATCATGCCTACGCCCGTATAGACCAGCAACAGCAGGAGCGCCCCGAGCGCCACCCAGATGCGCCGCGACACACCGACGACGCGGGTTCGCGGATCAACACTCTGTTCTGCCTGCCCAGCCTGACTACCCCGCGCACCGGCAGGTGCCGGCGCGGGCCGTTTACTTGCACTCATGGGTCTCGCCCCCCTGTGAACATCTGTTCGACGTCGGCCATACTGCCATTACAGGCCGATCAGAACAATGTGGAGACGAAAACGAAAAAACCGCCGGCGCGTTTGGGGGAAGACGCACCGGCGGCAAGTTTGACGAACGCACAAGGCTGGGATGGAGGACAGCCTGCACGCTCGACCAGGGACTAGTTTCTCCTTTTGACCTTGGCTGTAGACGGCTGGGCTGTCTGGGTCTGCTGTGTCTGTTGTAACTGCTGGGTTGAGGTCTGCGATTTTTCCTTCTTTGGCCGGTCACCCTTCACCACGATTGGGTCCATGGTGCAGTGGTCACACGGTCCGTTATCGATGGCATGGGCAATCGAGGGCGCAACAGCGGTAACGCCAATGACGGTTGCGAGCGTAAGACAGGCAACTTTCAACATGTGTATTTTCCTTCGTTCTTGGTTGTGTAAATTGACCGGGATATCGGCCGTAGATATCCATTGGTCGCGCAAGGCGTGAAAAGGTTCAAAGTTTCCCCGAAAGAATTGCTTAACCCGCCACAAACCGGCAAAAATGATGGTGTCGGATTTTGGCATTCTCGAAGGGGTCTAAAATTTGCTATGAGAAAAAGAACGCGCCAGCAAATGCGCACGCGAATAATGCATCTGGTTGTGAAGGAGGCTCACATGGCAGCAAGGGAGAAACTGCCGCGCTTGATGCGGGCAGTCGTTTTCGGCGCAAGTTTAGCGCTGGCCGGGTTAACGAGCGGCGCGAATGCACAGTTGGGTACCGGCGTGCAGGCAAAACTGCCCTACTCGCCGATCCCCGGTCATGTGCGGCCTGCCGGACTGTGGGACAAGCCCAACGAAATCTGCATGAACAAATGCCAGGAGTTCGTGCAGAAGGGCTGCTTCAAACGGCTCTCCGACAAGGACCCGACGGCTGATCCCGCCAGCATTCAGGATCAATGCGAGGACAAGTTCTCGCTCTGCCTGTATGACTGCATGTGCGATACCTGCGACGAGAACCAGATTATCATCAGGCAATAACGGCTGAAGGTTCCCTCAAGTTCCTATTTGACGGCGACGACGGCAATCTCGACCAGAATGACGGGCGATGCGAGCTTGGCTTCAATGCAAGCACGCGCAGGCAGGTTTTCGCCACCAGTCCATTCGTTCCATGCTTCGTTCATGCCGTCGCGAAGGCGAATGTCCGGCACCCAGATCGTAGCCGACAGAATCTTCGACTTGTCCGTGCCGGCAAGTCCGAGGACGCGATCAAGCTCGGCAAGCACTTCTCTGGTCTGGCCGGTTACATCCTTGCTGTAGTCATCGGGCGTAATCCCAGCGGTAAATACCAAACCGCCGCCCTCGACAGCCTTGGACAGAATTCCATGTGGTTCGTGACGTGTAACGCTCATCTTGAATTTCCTCTGGTTCTTACACTGATATAACAGGCCGCTGCCGCAGTAAAACTGGCGCAGAATAAGCGAGGATTGTGGCTGGCGATAGCGAAGATATGGCGAATGGGGCGATTGAAGAGGCATCTGAACCAATTATGACTAAACCGTGTATCAGCCATGCGCCCAGGGCAGCCCTGTTGTGCATTACGGCATCTGGTACTGACGAATCCGCAGCACTACATTTCATTTCAAATGATGAGTCGCTAGCGAGATTTTGCGGCCCGTCGGAACCAAAGGACAAGAGCAATGGATATCGTCAGTTCAATTGTCAGATTCATGCGCCAGGAGGTCGATCTCCGACGTACGCGGAAGAGCCTCCACGAGTTGGACGACCGAATTCTGCAGGATATCGGTGTGCGGCGCGATGAAATTAATTCGCTGACCCTGCAGCTGCGTGATAACGCACGCGCTCAGGCTGCCGCGGAAGCACAGAACCGCCGCAACGATAAGGCTCATAAACGTGGCCTTGGCGGAGGCGGTTTCGCTGCCCAGCACTAAGCCAGGCACAAAGACATAAAAATGGCCCGGTGACCTAATTGGTTCCGGGCCGTTTTGATTCCAGGGAGTGTGTTTGCTGTTCGCCGGTCAGGTCGTAGATTTGGGCAGGTCGTTCAAATCCTTGATGTACCATTCCTCGAACTTCACGACTGCCGGATTCTCACCATTTTCAAAAATCCAAGAGTCGACAGCGTAGCGCTGGCCCGTTCCATCTTCTCTGAGAATAGCCGTCCAGTGCGGCCAGTTCTTCACGCCGCGCCAGATCCGCCCCTTGGCGACCGGGATTTCAACCTGATGCTTCTTGATCAGCCCGCGCTTGTGCAGAAACAGAAGATAGCTCGTCGTGTTGGTCGCCTCATCCACACAATCCTGTTGGGTTGGGTCCCCGGATGCCCGGAAGTCCATTCCCGGACGGTCCGCGGATGTGCCAATGCGCTTGCCGACTTCCGCTTCCAGCCATCCAACGGCATAGGCAATAGACCGGCGTTCTTCGTGCGGAGTATCGCCCTTCTTGACCTTGCGCATCAGATTCTTGATTTGTGCAACGTCCTTTTCCGTGAAAATGACCCGCGTCGTTTTCTGGCAGCCATATGCGTGGCACACCGACACCGCATGCTTGCTGGGCGCCGCCGCACCCCAATCGGACAGATGTTGTGTCGGCGGTCCCTTTTGCTCATAGGTGCAGCCCGCCAGCAATGCTGACGCCGCAATGGCAAAAGGAATTAGAAAGTTCGCGCGCATCGGCCCCAAAACCCGTCCCGAGTTCGTGATTCAGACAATCTCATAATTCAGAGCTTCAAATCTATAGCAAATCACACTTGCGTGGGAAACGCTTGAGCTCGAAAAATGTGCTGATTTTTCCTGAGGTTGTCGCATCATGGCCACACCTTCAAACAGACTCTGCGTTAACCATGTTGATGCCGAGTTGATAATTCTAGCAAAAATCAGAAAAGCGTCTCCTCATGCAGCCTCTTGCCGTCAACTTCCAGACCCTTGATGGCCGCTTCGCCGTTAGTGCCAATAGCCACCAAAACCTGCAATTTTTTCTCCCTTACAACCCGTTCCAGGTCCTTTCCCTCGCCTTCAGGCACAAAATAAGCTTCGATTCCGTAGTTGACCCTGAGGTTTTTGTCCCCCCCGGATCGAACCTTTCCGCGCAGGACGACGTGATCCTTCTCGATTTCCGTCGGGAAACTTTTCGTAACCGACACAGGTTGCCAACCGGCGCGGTAGGGTTTCCGCAACGTCACGAACACCTTCATACCCCGCCTCAAGCCTTTGTCCCCCTTCAATGCCGTCAGATTAAGGCTGGAAATCGGGTAATTCAGGATCACATAGTCACCGCGAAACAGGCTGCGAGGATCGACCGGAATAGTATCAAGGACAATCTCTTTGCCGGAACTGATCAAGGTGACACGATCATAAATCATCCATGAAAGCGCCAGTGTCTGCACAAGCGCAACCAGGAACAGCCCGATAGCAAATCGCCCGGAATTCGGACGCAGGGGCCACCTGGGTTGTTTTGCACCGGCTGTAGCAGTGTCGCTCATGAGGCCACGCCCTTTCCGGATTTGCCTCTGCGGTTCAATCGCCCGGCTATTGTCGCCAGGACGATAACGATGACCCCCGCAATCAGAAAGAACAGCGCTGTATCCAGCAGCGTGCCAAGGGTCTTGAAGTAGAGACCCAGAAGCTCGATGCAAAACAGCAGATAGGCAAATCGCGTCAGTCCGCGGTTGTCGATATGCACACCATAGTAAAGGGCTCCCAAAACCAGGATGAGCGAGCCCAAGGCCAGAATGGTGATGCTCGGCATGTTCGTGTCGTCGATGAACTGCATCGCAAACATTCCGGCATAGGTGACCGCAAGGCCATAGATCACAAAGGGCCCGCCAAAGCCTGTCCACCGTTCGATCACGCCGCGCGCGGCTATGCCTACTGCTGTCAGCGCCAACCCGATGCCAACGACCAATGGATGTGCAGCACGCGTATCGAACAGATCGCCATCTTCGAATACATAGCCCAGCCCGATGATCCAACCACCAAGCGACACGGCCAGCAGATGGTAGCCCACCTTCCAGCGCAGCCAGAATATGGGAATTGCGCAAGCAGCCCAGGCGATAAGGAATGGAAAATGAGCCTCAGCACCCTGTTGAACAACCTCCCACCAGCTCCAGACGCTGAATAAAACAATGGCGAGCGCCAGCGCGGGCCGCGACTGCAGCACGATACCAGCGAGCAATACGCCACAAGCCCACATGAAAACCGCGTCAGGCGGATTACCGTCCAGGTGATAAATCTGCGCAATGAGCATGATATTGGCGCCGAACAGACCCGACCCAAGCAAAATGGCGGCTTCGGCGATGTAGGGCATCGATGCGCGTTGCGTGACCCACGCAGCGATATAGGAACCCCACAAACCGCCAAAAAGAATGCAAAGGCGAGTCAGCTTGGATAGTTCCTGCCAGTTGGCCGCGACGAAGGTCATCGCTGCGAAACACAGCAGCGCCGCGCCGAGTATCGCCATAATAGTGGGTAGACTGGCGCTTCTCCCATGTGCGGCAATATCGGTTTCGATGGCGCGCGCGGTATCGGCATCAACGATGCCATTGTCGCGCCAGCGTTTCAGGTCTCGGGCCAGCCTGGATTTATAGCCAATCATGCAGAAGCAATTTCCGTTGCAAGTCTTAAACCTGGGTGGCGTCGATGCGCAAAGATAGTATGTAATGTTTGTCTGGAAGATTGGTAGTCAGAAGGTGCGTGCATCATGATCGCCCGCGCCGGAGCGAATGGGTTGATGAACAAGATACATGTTATCGGCGGCGGCCTGGCTGGCTCGGAGGCCGCCTGGCAAATTGCACAAGCGGGCGTATCTGTAATCTTGCATGAGATGCGCCCTGACCGCATGACGGAAGCGCACAAGACCGGCGGTTTTGCAGAACTCGTCTGCTCCAATTCATTCCGCTCGGACGACGCCGAGACGAACGCAGTCGGCCTTTTGCATGAGGAAATGCGACGTGCAAACTCGCTGATCATGGCCGCGGGCGATGCCCACAAGCTACCGGCCGGCGGAGCGTTGGCTGTCGACCGCGACGGTTTTTCAGATCATGTAACCGAAAAGCTCAAATCCCACCCACTCATCGAAGTTTCCTGTGGTGAGGTTTCGGAGATTCCGCCAACGGACTGGCTTTCGGTGATCATCGCCACAGGGCCCCTCACATCACCGGCACTAGGAAATGCGGTGCAAAATCTTACCGGCGAAGACGAGCTTGCATTCTTCGATGCCATAGCACCGATCATCCATAAAGATTCCATCGACATGGACACATGCTGGTTCCAGTCGCGTTACGACAAGCCGGGTCCCGGCGGCACGGGTGCCGACTACATCAACTGCCCGATGAATGAGGAACAGTACAACGCCTTCATCGATGCGCTCCTGGCCGGCGACAAAACCGTGTTTCACGATTGGGAGAAGGACACCCCCTATTTCGAGGGATGCCTGCCAATTGAAGTCATGGCGGAACGAGGGCGCGAAACGCCACGTCACGGTCCGATGAAACCGGTAGGGCTTACCAACCCGCACGATCCAGAGAATAAACCCCACGCCATCGTACAACTCCGACAGGACAACGCACTTGCAACCTTGTGGAACATGGTCGGGTTCCAGACCAAACTGAAATACGGCGCGCAAAGCGATATTTTCCGCATGATACCCGGGCTTGAAAAAGCCGTGTTCGCCCGCCTCGGCGGCCTGCACCGCAATACCTTCCTCAACAGCCCGAAGGTGCTTGATGGCACGCTTCGGCTGAAGGCCGACCCGCGGCTGCGGTTTGCCGGACAGATCACAGGTGTCGAAGGATACATTGAGTCAGCCACCATCGGGCTGCTCACCGGGCGTTTCGCGGCAGCCGAAACTCTCGGGCAAAATCCGTCCCTGCCCCCGGCGACGACGGCCATGGGTGCTCTGATCAACCACATCACCGGTGGGCATCTGGCACATGAGGAAGCTTCAGGCTCCCGCAGCTTTCAGCCCATGAACGTCAATTTTGGACTGTTCCCGCCCGTTGATGTGCCCAATCCAACGAACGGCAAGCGGCTGCGTGGCAAGGAGAAAGGGCGCGCCAGAAAACGCGCGCTTTCCGCCCGGGCCTTGGCCGATTTCGATGGCTGGCTTGGAAGGCCCGCTCAAGCAGCGGCTGAGTAATATCCGGCACGGAACACCTAGATACGTCCCCAACGTGAGGCAAGCCAGAGCTTTGCGAAACGCTTCAAAGGGTTGATATCGGCAATCTCATGCATGATTGACCGGCCCGGCGCCTGCACGGCTGCAAGATAAGCCTCAACGAGTGCGAGTGGCGCGAAGACGCTACGTTGATCATTTTTGAGATTGTCGATTTGCGGCCGCACTTCGGTTCGCGCCGCTCTTGCCTCATCTGCCAATTCGTCAATGAGGTTCACAAGGCGATCGGACTCCTCTCCAGCCAACAATTGTTCGGGCAAGACCTCCTGCCTCTCAAGCAACGAAAGCGGCACCATAACCCGGCCTGATGCCGCATCATGTGGCAGAGACCGCAGGACATTTGTGATCCCCCAAGCCAGCCCTGCCTTGTTGGCAATTTTGCCGTTCTGCTCATCCATGCCGCCCACGACATAGGTGCTCAACATGAACAAGGTGCCATCGGACTTATAGAAATAGGCTTTGAGCGCCTGAAGATCTGGAAACCCGCCGCCATCGAGATCGGCACTGCGGGCATCGATCATTCCCAGAACCAGGTGCCTGGGCAATTCATATGTGTTGATCACCGCAACCAGAGCATCCGCGACGGGAGCACCGGTGCCACCTGACCGGTCCGACCGGTCAACGACATCGCGCCACCATTGCAAACGCATCTCTCCGAGGGCGGGTTCAGTTACAAGATCAGGAATGCGGGCAAGTTCGGCGTTGAATGCGTAGAGCGCCATCAAAGAGGCCCTCGCGTTATTTGGAGCAAGTCGTGCTGTCAGATATCGGTCGGGATCATGAGTTTGCACAATCACGCCAAGCGCATCGATATCCATCTCGGGGCGTGTCATGTCCTCAAGCTTCCTCCTGCTTGAAGAGGCCCGCACTATTCGACGGCCAACAAGGCCGCCGCAACGGCGCGCGCCTCGGCCAGGAGCACATTATAGGTTCGACACGCGGCACCCGTATCCATGATTTCCAAACCGACGCCCGCATCGAGGAAAGCACGCGACACCTCAAGTGTAGGGGTGAGCCGTTTGTCTCCGGTGCCAAAAAGCAGAAAATCAATCTCGCCGGATTCGGTGAAAACACGGGCAAAGGCTTCCGGGTCAACATCGCCGAATGCCTTCGGCTCCCAGCCATACATGCCGCTCGGCAGAATGAGCATCGCCCCCTGATGGCTGGTTTCCGCAAAACGGAAACCGTGATCGCCATATGCGTCGATCGGTGTGCGTTCCGGGTAAAACGGTGTGTGATCGCTCATGCGGTTTTTGGGCTGAGGTTCAGCCGCGTTCAGCCGCCGGTTCCTTCACCTTGGCGCCGCCAAGCCCGGACCACTCACGCTTCACCCCGAGCCAAAGGAGCAAAGGCGACGCGACAAAGATTGACGAATACGTACCCACCACCACGCCCCAGATCATGGCAAAGGTAAATCCACGGATCACCTCACCACCAAAAACATACAGTGAGCCCAAAGCGATGAGGGTGGTGACCGATGTCAGAATGGTGCGTGAAAGGGTATCGTTGATCGACACGTCAAGCAGCTCTGTGAGCGGCATTTTCTTGTATTTGCGCAAATTCTCGCGCACCCGGTCAAAAACCACCACAGTGTCGTTCAGCGAATAGCCAACGATGGTCAAAATTGCGGCGATGATCGACAGATTGAACTCGAGCTGAAGCAGGCAGAACAGTCCGATAGTCAGGATCACGTCATGGACGAGCGCAGCGACTGCACCTATGGAGAATTGCCACTCGAATCTGAACCAGATGTAGATCAGCACCGCGAATATGGCGACGAGAACGGCAATCGTACCCGATTGAATGAGTTCGCCCGATACGGTCGGCCCGACCACCTCGACACGGCGGTAATCGACGCTGTCGCCAAGCGTCTCTTTGACCTTCTTAATCGCATTCTGCTGGTTCGCCTCACCGCCCTTCTGCGTTGCAACGCGGATCAAAACATCGTCAGGCGCACCGAACTCCTGGATCTGCACTTCTCCCAATCCGAGGCCACTCATCTTGGCCCGCATTGCGGCGAGATCGACAGGACCACTCTTGTCCTTGATTTCTATGAGCGTACCGCCGCGGAAATCGATGCCATAGTTCAGCCCGGCGGTGAAAAACAAACCGAGCGATGCGAGCATCAAAAGGCCAGACATAGCCAGAGATATAAAGCGCAGCCGAATGAACGGAATATGCGTGTCGGAGGGAAGAAACCTTATGCCTTTCATTGAACGCGACCCTTAGATTGGAACGGCTTGCGGCCGACGAGCACGCACCCATTGGGCGACCATAAACCGGGTCACGGTGAATGCGGTAAACACCGACGTGATAATGCCGATCGACAGCGTGACGGCAAATCCACGGATCGGACCAGAGCCGAGCCAGAACAAGACAATCGCCGCAATGAAGGTGGTGATGTTAGCGTCGAGGATGGTGCTCAGTGCTCGCGAATAGCCCGAATCGATTGCCGCGATCACGGATTTTCCAGCGCGGGTTTCCTCCCGGATACGCTCAAAGATCAGCACATTTGCATCGACCGCCATGCCGATTGTGAGCACGATACCGGCGATACCGGGCAAGGTGAGAGTGGCCTGGAGCAACGACAGAACACCAACGATCAGCGCGATATTCACCGCTAAAGCCAGGTTTGCGAAAACGCCGAACAGGCCGTAGGAAATTAGAATAAAGCCCATAACCGCCGCGAGACCGATCATGGCTGCAATCTTGCCCGACGCAATGGAGTCAGCGCCGAGACTGGCGCCAACCGTGCGCTCCTCAAGAATTGTCAGTTTCGCCGGTAAAGCGCCCGAGCGCAGTAGCACGGAAAGGTCATTGGCTTCCTGCACCGTGAAATTACCGCTGATCTGACCCGAACCACCAAGGATCGGTTCACGGATCACAGGTGCGGAAATAACCTTGTTGTCGAGAACGATTGCGAAGGGTCGCCCAACATTTTCCTGCGTGACCTTTGCGAAGCGTCGCGCGCCGGCGGTGTCAAAACGGAAGGTTACAACCGGCTCATTCGTCCGTTGATCGAAACCGGGTTGCGCATCAACCAGATTTTCACCGGAAACGATTGCCCGGGCTTTCAAAAGATAGGCGGATGAAAATCCGTCCTCCGACGGCACAAGCTCAGTACCCGGAGGCGCCTTACCGGTTCGCTGGGCTTCCTGAACATCCGACGTCGTATCGACCAGGTGGAATGTGAGCTTACCCGTTTCGCCAACCAAAGCCTTTAAGCGCGACACATCCTTGATGCCGGGCACCTGGACCAGAATGCGATCCCGTCCCTGGCGCTGGATGACCGGCTCGGTTGTTCCAAAGGCGTCGATACGCCGGCGTACCGTCTCTATGGATGCCTCGATGGCAGAACCGATACGCTGCAGCAAGCCCGGTTCGGTTATCTGCAGCGTAATCAGACCACCATCGCTGCGGGTCACGTCGAGATTGTTTCCCTGCTGGCCTGTAAACACCAGGCCAGTGTCCAGCGGTATGGATAATTGGCTCAGCTGCTCGTAAGCCTTGTCGAAATTCGCCTGATCACGAATGCGGACGGTTACCGATTTGTTGGGGATCGATTCCCGCAATCCGGTATATCCGATCCGTTCCTTGCGGAGCGTATCGCGAACGTCCCCGACGATATCCTTGAGCCAATCGGCAACCAGCTCTTTCTCATCCATCTCATAGAGCAAATGCGCGCCGCCGCGCAGATCAAGCCCGAGATTGATCTGGTTGTGCGGAAGCCACCCCGGCAACTCCTGGAGCGACTTGGCCGAGAACAGGTTCGGCAGAGCCGTCAGGATTCCGCCGATCGAAATGAGCAGAATCAGTATGATTTTCCATCTGGCGAAATGAAGCATGCAAGTATGATCTCAGCTGATGCGTTCGGAGCGATCCGGCTCTGGCCGCATGTTCTACTTTTTGTCTCCGACCGGTTCGGTCTTATTGCGCACTTCCGTAATCGTTGCGCGGACCACTTTCACCTTGACGCCCTGAGCCAGTTCCACCTGAACTTCCGCGTCATCAACTTTGGTCACCTTGCCGACCAGTCCGCCACCGGTCACAACGATATCGCCACGGCGGAGAGCGGCCACCATTTCCCTATGGTCTTTCAAACGCCTCTGTTGAGGGCGGATGAGCATGAAGTACATGATCACAAAGATCAGAAGGAACGGCAGAATCTGGAAGAAAAAGTCACCGCCGCCGGCAGCGCCCTGTGCGTAGGCCGGTGTGATCAGCATTGCGAACTCCTCAGGTCAAAATTGGTCGAGATATGGCCACGGGCGAACTCCCGCATACTGCATAACCTGACAGTACGACCGGGCCGATAGCGCGCGACTATAGTGGGGTCTCGCGGCATTGCAACTGCTTGCACCATAACCGTTTAACACGCTAAGGACCGGTTTTCAGGCTTCTGGAATAAATTATGCGCAATCGTTGCGTTATCAACCCATTCTCGCAAAAACGCTTTGCACATTTGCAGGAAACGGCTATCGGTCGGATATGAACTTCGAGGAACCCACAAGTGGGCTGCTCAGCCGCATTGCCGCAGCTCTAGAGCGACTGGCCCCGCAACTTGCGGCGCGCGTCGACTTTGACGCAGGGTCGGCGTTTGTATGGCAGGCGGAGCCGGAGGCGTTCCTGGTCGTGGAATCGGTCAACCGTATCCCACTATCGCTTTTGAAGGGCATCGATCGCATGTCGGATATCCTGCTCGAGAATACCGAGCGGTTCGCCCGTGGTCTGCCTGCAAACAATGCGCTCCTTTGGGGTGCCCGGGGCATGGGAAAAAGTTCACTTGTGAAAGCCGCCCACGCGGAAATAGAAGACCGCATTAGCGGAGATGATAGTGGAACAAATTCCGGCAATTCTCTGAAATTAATTGAAATTCACCGGGAAGATATCTCCTCCCTGCCGCAATGCCTGCAGAAACTCCGTTCCTCTGATCACCGTTTTATCGTCTTCTGTGACGATCTCTCGTTCGACGCTGACGACACGACCTACAAATCGCTCAAGGCGGTTCTGGAAGGTGGCATTGAGGGCCGCCCGCGCAATGTCATCTTCTATGCCACCTCCAACCGGCGGCACCTGATGCCCCGCGACATGTTGGAGAATGAACGCTCGACTGCGATTAACCCGTCCGAAGCGGTTGAGGAAAAGGTGTCACTGTCCGACAGATTCGGTTTGTGGATTGGGTTTCACAAATGCAGCCAGTCCGAATTTCTGGATATGGTCCACGCCTACGCGAACCACTTCAAGCTTGGTATCGACAAAGAAGAGCTTCAACGCGACGCACTCGAATGGGCGGTAACACGCGGCAGCCGTTCCGGCAGGGTCGCCTGGCAGTTTATCCAGGACGCCGCAGGACGGCTTGGCAGGCACCTCAACAACTAGCGGCGTCTGCCAATTCGGCCTCGACCTAGCTGTTCGCCATATAGGAAAGCGGATTGACCGGCTTGGAACCCTTGCGCAGTTCAAAGTGAAGCTGCGGCTGGCTCACATTCCCCGACTGTCCAGCCTTGGAAATAATCTGTCCTCTCCGCACCGTATCGCCGCGTTTGACGAGCAGCTTTTCGTTATGCGCATAGGCCGTCACCCAGTTGTTTGCATGACGGATCAGGATCAAATTGCCGTAGGGCTCGAGTTCGCTTCCGGCATAGGCGACAACGCCGTTCTCGGCTGCCTTGACCGATGTACCCTTCGGGACGGCCATATCGATCCCGTCATTGTGTTTGCCATTCGGCTTCTGGCCGAAGCCTGAAACGATACGTCCCCTTGCCGGCCAACGGAACTGGTTGCCGGCCATGGGTTGGGGCTTCGGCAATGAGGTGGTCCGCGCCGCCACTTTCTTTTCAGCAGTGGGGGGCGTCGACTTGGCTGTACCGGACTTTGCGCGCGCCGGATTTGTTACCGGGATGGGCACATTGGCACCACTTGAGGCTACGCGAACCGGTGCCTTCGACTTTGCGACTGCTTGAGGCGTTGCGCCGGCCCTTTCTGGAATTTTGAGCTCCTGGTCCAGCCGCAAAATGCTCCTTCTGGAAAGGCCATTTGCCCGCTGCAGCTCCTCAACCGATACATCATTCGCGCGCGCAATTTTAGAAAGCGTATCGCCGCGTCTGATCTTGTAGGTGCTGGCTGCTGCGACAGGTGCGCCTGCCGCAGAACCTGGCACAATGAGCTGCTGACCAACACTGAGACGACTGTTTCTCAGATTGTTCGCAGACTTGATCTGATTGATCGAGACGCCATGACGCTTGGAGAGCTTGTACAGTGTGTCGCCTTGCCGAACGCTGACAGTTTTTGATGCGGCCGGCTGCGGTTGCACCGGTGCGGGCGCCCTATAGGCAGCCTGAGGCGGTGGCGCGGCGACATATGGTTGCGGTGCACGTTGCGGCGTCTGATATTGCGGCTGCGGCCTGATCGGTACCGTTTCCACGCGCCTTGGCGAAGCCGCAGCATATTGCTGGTTCTGTGGTGGCGGGAGATCGCGCCGCTCAACACTTGAAGCGCTTGCAGGCGCTCCATTCGGATAAATCGGTTCGGCCGGAATTGGTGACAGCGAAGATGTTGTGAGTGAATTGTCTGCGTCACCGCTCGCGAGCATCGGATAGTCGAAACGCGATACACCGCTGCTGCACGCAGCCAGAGCGATCGCAGCACCTGCACAAAATGCACATCCCGCAGCCTTGCGAATGCATGATTTCCAATCCGTTACTCGAGAAACACAGCGCATATCATCACCCCTCGTTATTGGGGCAAGTAAAGCGCTTCACCGGTAAATAACTTGTTAAGGAATCACGCTGAGGTGAAGAAAAACGTCGGTTGAGAAGAACTGGTTGAAGAGAACAGTCTCACACCCTCAAGCCGTCACGCGGCAAGCTACCAGGAATGTGCTGCGTGGCCACTACTGCGTTGTCGACCGTTGCTGTTCTATACCGGATGACAGGCCGTTTTCGGGTATCGCCTCGGTCGTTTGCGGTATGCCCTCTTCGGCAGGCTTTTTTGTCAGTCCAAAAGCCGGAAACTCGAACCCTGTCATGCTGGCTGCACTGCAGCCCGTCAAAGCAAGCGCCATGGCAAGCGCCCCGCCCGCGAATATGGACCGGACGACGGGCTGCCAAGCGACGATGTGTTGCGTCACGCTCATCGGTGTGCCCTTTCTTCCAGTCGGAATTAGAGTCCCCAACATGTAAACAAGCCCTTAATCCGCCAACCCTCCATTTCCAATTCTGCAACAGGATTGGGGCGGCGGTTGAGCGATGCGGCGGAAACTGTGCCCAGCAAGCGGTAATTTCTGGGCACGGCACAATTTTCCGGCGCGTTTCAGTCTTCGTTCTTTTTCCGTGGATTGACCCGCCCCTTGACCAACGGCACGAACCGGACCGGCAGCAACTCCTTCTGCTCCAGCCCTGCTTCGGTCTTGTCAATCTGAACCAGGAACTGCGTCTCGCGTGTTTCGCCGAGCGGCAGGATCATGCGACCGCCGATCTTGAGTTGATCGAGCAGAGCCTGTGGAGGTTCGGGTGCAGCCGCAGTGATAATGATGCGGTCGTAAGGCGCCTTCGGCGGCCAGCCGAGCCAGCCATCGCCGATGACGGTTGTAACATTCTTGATACCAAGATTCTCGATCGCCTTGGTCGCCTTTTTCTGCAGCTCATTATAGCGCTCGATGGTGCAAACCTGATCGCACAGATTGGACAGGATTGCCGCCTGATACCCCGAACCAGTGCCGATTTCGAGAACGTTGTGATCCGGCTCAAGCTCGAGCTTTTCCGTCATGTAAGCGACGATGTAGGGTTGTGAAATGGTCTGCCCACAGGCGATCGGCAAGGCCGTGTCATCATACGCCTGATCAACAAACGCCTCGTCCACAAACGCCTCGCGCGACACAAGTTCCATCGCACGCAGCACGCGCGTATTATTTATGCCGTGCTTGCGCAGCATCATAATGAGGCTGATTTGTTTCAGCGCGTCGGTCATTTGAACCCGTCAGATGCCAGCCTGCCCCCGATTGCGGCCAGCTGTCCTTATTATTCCGTGATTCTGGCGGAAATGCTGCTCTTTATCGCGATTGGTTCGATATGATTTCAAACCATGTCACTTGCAAGGTCATTTCAGTCCGCGAGGGCCTCAGCGAGTTCTTCCGCGACGTTCCAGTGAGTCAGGTTCAGATTGAGCGGTGTCACCGAGATACGCCCCGTATAAATCGCCCACAAATCGGTCCCTTCCCTGGGCTTTGTGCGCCGGCGTTTGAACCCAAGCCAGTAGTAGGGGTTGCCGCGCGTATCCATTCGATCATCGATGGTGAGCAGGTCGGGATTGCGCCGACCCTGTTCGGTCACGACAATGCCCTCAATGTCTTCGGGGGCGCGGTCGGGGAAATTGATGTTGAGCACCACATCTTCCGGAAAGCCGACATCGAGAAGTTTGCGGATAATGCCGCTCCCCATCTTCATCGGTGTTTCCCATTTTAGCACCCGCGTTTCGTCCTTGTCGTAACTGTAGGCAAGGCTGAGTGCCATCGATGGAATACCAAGAAGATTGCCCTCAAATGCGCCCGCGATAGTGCCGGAATAGGTCACGTCATCAGCCATGTTCTGGCCGGCGTTGACCCCGGAGAGCACCAGGTCGGGCGGCTTGTCCAGCAACAGAAAGCGGACGCCCATGATTACGCAATCGGTCGGTGTGCCCTTTACCGCATAAAGCCGTTCATCGACCTCGCGCAGGCGCAAGGGTTCATGCAGCGACAGCGAGTGCGACGCGCCGCTCTGATCGGTTTCAGGAGCGACCGTCCAGACATCGTCGGAAAGTTCGCCCGCGATATGCTGGAGCACATCGAGCCCCGGCGCGTTGATGCCGTCATCATTGGTGACAAGAATTCGCATGGAAATCTGTCCCTATCCGGCACTGATCTTGTTGAGGCCACCCATATAGGGCTGTAGCACTTGCGGGACCGTGATCGATCCATCCTCCTGCTGGTTGTTCTCAATGATCGCTATCATGGTGCGCCCGACAGCAAGGCCTGAGCCATTCAGCGTGTGCACGAAACGCAAATCTTTTTCGCCCTTTACGCGATAGCGCGCATTCATGCGGCGAGCCTGAAAGTCGCCGCACACCGAACAGCTTGAGATTTCGCGATACATGTCCTGGCCCGGCACCCACACCTCGATGTCATAGGTCTTGCGTGCACCGAAGGCCATGTCGCCGGTGGAAAGAATAACCGTGCGGTAGGGCAGTTCGAGCCGTTTCAGAATTTCTTCCGCACAGCCTGTCATGCGTTCCAGTTCGTCCAGAGATTGAGATTCCGTGGTGATGGAGACGAGTTCCACTTTGGAGAACTGGTGCTGGCGGATCATGCCGCGTGTGTCCCTGCCCGCCGCTCCGGCTTCGGCGCGGAAGCATGGCGTCCATGCGGTCATCCGCATGGGCAATTCGTCCTCTTCGACGATTGATTCCCGCACCATGTTTGTCAACGGGACCTCGGCGGTAGGAATGAGCCAATAGTCATCCTTGGTGACGAACAGGTCGTCAGCGAACTTCGGCAACTGCCCGGTGCCGAACAGCACCTCGTCACGTACCAGTGCGGGCGGCAGTGTTTCCTGATACCCGAATTCGCTTGTATGCGTATCGAGCATGAAAGACGCGATCGCGCGTTCGAGACGAGCCAGCGCCCCCTTGAGCACCACGAAACGTGCACCCGACAACTTCGCTGCCGTCTCGAAATCCATCAATCCCAGAGCTTCACCAAGCTCAAAGTGCTGCTTTGGTTCGAAGCCGAAGGATGGCTTGTCGCCCCACGACCGCACTTCCACATTGTCGCTTTCATCCTCGCCTTGCGGCACGTCATCGAGCGGTGCGTTCGGGAGGCCGGACAGGGCATCCCTCAAGGCCGCATCGATCTGTCGCTCCTCATCCTCACCCGACTGAATAATCTCTTTGGCTTGCGCCACCTCATCCATAAGTTTTTGCGCAGTCGCTTCGTCACCACTTGCCTTGGCTTTGCCGATTTCCTTGGAAGCAGAATTGCGTTTCGCCTGCGCATCCTGGAGCTTTTGCACCAGTGCACGGCGTTGTTCATCGATTTTCAGGATTGTAGCGGCCTGCGGCTCAAGCCCACGTTTGGCCAGCGCGGCATCAAACCCGTCCGGGTCTTCGCGAATCCATTTGAGATCATACACGGGATAAGGCTCCGGACGTTTGGAATCAGAGTGATTTAGGCTTGGGCCATCCTATACACGGGGGTGGCGGGAAAGGTCCAGCAAGGGCTGCAACAATCGCACGCGTCAAGCTGTTTCGCTGGCGGTCGTATCGTCGTCTTCGGAGTCTTTTTCAGCCTCGCGTTCAGCACGCTTTTTCTCAACCAGCTTCACCGACAGGATCGAAAGTTCGTATAGCAGCAGCGTCGGCAGGGCGAGGCCGATCTGGCTAATCGGGTCGGGTGGCGTCAGGAACGCGGCCAGAGCGAAGACGCCAACGATGGCATATTTGCGCTTGGACTTGAGCCCCTCCGACGAGACAATCCCGGCCCGCGCCAGCAGCGTCAGAAGCACCGGCAATTGGAAGCAGATGCCGAACGCCAGAATAAGCGTCATGACGAGGCTCAAATATTCGCTCACGCGCGCGGTCAGCTGAATCTGAACCTGAGTATCGCCGGTCTGCTGCATGGACAGGAAGAAGGCCATGGCAAGCGGCATGACGACGTAGTAGACAAGCGAACCGCCGAGCAGGAACAGGATCGGCGTTGCAATGAGAAACGGCAGAAATGCCGTACGCTCATTCTTGTAAAGGCCCGGCGCCACGAACATGTAGACCTGTGAGGCGAGCACCGGGAACGCCAGGAAGATCGCACCAAAAAGAGAAAGCTTGAGCTCCGTGAAAAAGAACTCCTGTGGCGCGGTGTAGATCATCTCGATGCGCGTGTCTCCGCCGACCGCCTGTTTATACGGGTACAGCAAGATGTCGTAGATTTTGCTGGCAAAGAAGAAGCAACCCAAAAAGCCGACAAAAATTGCCGCACAACTCCACATCAAACGTTTGCGCAGCTCTATCAGGTGCTCAACCAGTGGTGCTTTTGTGGCGTCGAGATCGTCCTGGCTCACGAACCTAACCTCCACTCTCCGCCGCGCCGGCCTTCGCCTTGGGCTTTGGCTTCGGTTTGGCCTTGGCTGGACGCTTGGCATCCTTCGCGACAGAGGCCTCTGGCTTGGCGCCATCGGTTTCCTCAGCCGCGGGCGCATCTGCCCCGGAAGACTCCGGCTTTTCAATACTGCTCTTGATGTCGTCGGCCGTCTCTTGCAGCGGCGCGAGACTTTCGCTCACTGAGTCCTTGATCTCGTTGAGCGGGTTCATGTCGGATGCATCCTGCAGGGTGGAGCGAAGTTCGTCGAGTTCGCTTTCGCGGATCGCGTCATCGAACTGGGAACGAAACTCACCCGCTGTACGGCGCAACTGCCCCGCGTAGCGACCCAGGGAGCGCAGCATGCGCGGCAAATCCTTCGGGCCGACGACAATAATCGCCACCACCGCAATAACCATGATTTCGGTCCAACCGATATCGAACATTGGAAACCTCCGCCTGCGGGTTAGCCCCAGTGCGCTTTCGTAATGAGACGAATTGTCAAATGGCGAATGCGCAAGCAGCGCCCAAGGCGATTTGCCTAACTGGCCTTGGCTTTGCTGCCGCTTGACGATTTGGCCGATTTGCCGGACTCGGCCTCGTCATGTTCGATCGATTTCACGGGCTCAGAAGCGTCCGCCTCTTCTTCCGAAATACCCTTCTTGAAGCTCTTGATGCCCTTCGCGACATCACCCATCAGGTCGGAAATCTTGCCCCGCCCGAACAGAAGAACAAGCAGCAGAACCACAATCATGACCTGCCAGATTCCAATCGCGCCCATTACACGCATGCTCCTTAAATTTTATTTCTTCCGAAATAATACATGATCGCAGGAAAGTTGACATTGGCGAATTTCGATCCAACGCCAGCAAGGAATTGCCTCCTCGCTTATGCCCAACCTTATTCCAGCAATCGTTTTTCAAGTTCGCCGCACTATTGCAGAAAGGCTAAAACCCCGCAACACGGTGCGGTGCGGCAGCGTTAAGACTGTATCCGCCGAAGATGACTAGGCGTCTTCCTCGCCTTCTGAAACGGCCGGAAACACCAGGATATCCGCAGGGTTCACCTTGACCCCTACGTCCGTCCCCGGCTGTTTTGCATGGGACTCACGCACGCGCGCATAGAGCGACTCCTCGAGCCCCTCTGTCCCGATTTCAAGCAAAGCCGTATCACCGAGAAAGCGCGTAGCAAGAACCCGCCCGGCCCGGCCTTTGCTCACGGGCACGACCTGCACGTCGCGTTGGCGTATGCAGGCGACGGCATTCTGGCCGTTGGCGAGGTCCTTTGCATCGCATTTTCCAAACGGCGTATCTGCCTTGCCGCCCTTCGCCACAACAGCAAGTTCGTTGAGGTCAGAAAACATGCGGGCCGCGTGAATGTTGGCGGGAGCATGATAGATCTCCTCTGCCGTTCCTGCCTGCAACAACTTGCCCTGACGCATCATGGCGATACGGTTGCCCATGCGCATGGCTTCCTCGCAGGAGTGGGTCACCAGCATGCAGGTCGCGCGGGTTTCCTTCAAGATTGCGAGTGTCTCTTCACGCATCTCATCACGCATACGGGTATCGAGGCCTGAAAAGGGCTCATCCATCATGAGCACGCCAGGACGCGGCGCAATCGCACGTGCCAGCGCAACGCGTTGCTGCTCGCCACCGGAAAGAATATGGGGATATTCATCGGCGTATCTCGCCAACCCAACCCTCTCAAGCGCTGACTGTCCCACCTTGCGCGCGTCTTCGCGCGGCAATGCCTTCAATCCGAAGGTAATATTTTCCAGCAGGGTAAGATGGGGAAACAATGCAAAGTCCTGAAACATCAGCCCAACGCCGCGTCGCTCCGGCGGCACATGGGATTGGGGACTTCCAACAACGGAATCATTGATGAGAATGCGCCCGCCGGTAGGGCGTTCAAGCCCGGCGGTCAACCTCAAGAGCGTGGTCTTGCCGCAGCCCGAAGGGCCGAGAAGGCACACTATTTCACCCGGCTCCACATCGAGGCTTACGCCACGCACAGCCAAGGTGTTGCCAAAGCGGCGCTCGACATTGTCATAGGTGAGACGTGCGGCAATGGTCGCCGGTGAAGAACCACGTGAACCCCACCGCCCGCCGGCAGCCGCATTGGATCGTTTTGATGTCTGACTGAATAACACGGGCCTAATTACGCGACACTGCCTACTGCTTGCAAGCCCACTGGACACCCATGAGCGGCCTACTGGCGCTCAGGGCTATCCTTTGCATGGTCTTCAGCAAAGGCTGCAAGGTCGTCGTCATCGAGTGGGTCTTCATCTTCAGCAAGGCTTTCCGCATCATCTGGATGAGGAATACTGAAACCCGGCGGCAAGCTGCCGTCCAGAAGCCCCGCCCCCTTGAGCTCGTCGAGCCCGGGCAGATCGTCGATGGCATCGAAGCCAAAATGTTCAAGGAAGGCTTGCGCGGTGCCATACGTAATCGGGCGTCCCGGCACGCGACGACGCCCGCGCATCTTGATCCAACCGGTTTCAAGCAGAACGTCAAGCGTCCCCTTGGACGTGGCCACACCGCGAATTTCCTCGATCTCGGCGCGTGTCACCGGTTGGTGATAGGCAATAATCGACAGGGTCTCGAGTGCTGCACGCGATAGACGGCGCTGTTCAACCGAGTGGCGCTGCAGAAGGAATGAGAGATCATCGGCAGTGCGGAATGTCCACTTGCCGGCGGTGCGGACGAGATTGATGCCGCGTCCTGCGTAGGATGCCTGAAGCTCCTCGATCAGCGCGCGGATATCTTCGCCTTCGGGAACATGCTCAGCCAGTTGAGCCTCGGTAAGTGGTTCAGGCGACGCAAACAGCAGCGCCTCGACAACACGAAGCTTTTCGCCGCGATCCGCCGACGGCAAACGGGTAACGTTCTCAGGCAGAGGCAAAGGTAACGTCACACCCAACGGCGACTGCACCTCATCCCCTTCCTGCCGGTTCGGATCTTCATTGCCGTTTTTCTGGTCGTCCGGTTTCATTTCCGTCATGCGTCGGCCCCGACTTCACGTTTGCGAATGAAAAGTGGCGCAAATGCGCCGTCTTGTCGTAACTCGGTCACACCTTCCCGCGTCATTTCAAGCGAAGCGCTGAGAGAACTCGCGAGCGCTGTCCGCCGCATCTCCGTTGTATCGAAAAACTCCAGGATCAGCGCATCGATGGGCGCCCACTCCACAGCTGTCCCAAGGATTTTCTCCAACTGCTCACGCGCCTCCTGGATCGACAGGACCGGCCGCACGGCGAAGTGAATGGTATCAATCGCCGTGCGCTGGCGCTGATTGGCGTACGCCTTGAGCAGATCGTAAATGTTTGCGTCATATTTGCTTTCGCGCACCAGCTTGATGCCCTCGGGCAGGCCGCGCGCGAAGAAGTCGCGGCCTAATCTGTTGCGGTTCAGCAGCTTGGCAGCCGCATCACGCATGGCTTCCAATCTCCGCAGGCGATGGGCAAGCTGCGTGGCAAGTTCCTCGCCCGTAGGTTCATCATCACCCTCTTCGTCGGGTAGCAGTAGCCTGGATTTCAGGAAGGCAAGCCAAGCCGCCATGACCAGATAGTCCGCTGCAATTTCCAGTCGCAGACTGCGCGCTTGTTCGATGAAGTCGAGATATTGCTGGGCGAGGTCGAGGATGGAAAGTTTCGCAAGATCAAGCTTGTGTTCGCGCACAAGCGCGAGCAGCAGATCGAGAGGCCCCTCGAAGCCATCGATATCGACAACAAAGGTCTGGCTGCGCTGAGGTGCGTCGAACGCATCCACCTCAGCTTGACCTGGTTCGAAACCCTGGCCTGTCTGATCGTCCGGCTGTCCGGTCACGATTTCCTCTGTTCGCTGCCTGATCTCGACACTTTTTCACACATCTGCAGTGCCTCGTCTCGATCGTACGGCGCAGGCTCCTGCAATCTGTCGCGCGCCGCCTGGAAACGGGTTTGTCCTTCATCGCTCAGCATCGGCACGGCATCTGCAACCCGCACCATATCCGCGTAGACACCGCTGCAATGCAGAACCACATCGCACCCCGCGCCAAGCACTGCCTTTGCGCGATCTTCAGGCTCTCCTGAGAGCGCGGACATATTGAGGTCGTCGCTCATAATCAATCCTTTGAAGCCAATCTGCCGGCGAATCACTTCCTGCATTATAAAGGGTGAAACGGTTGCTGGGGCCTCTTCGTCAAAGGCGCGCAATACCACGTGGGCGGTCATCGCGAGTGGCATATCGGCGAGCGCGGCAAATGGTTTGAAATCAACGCTTTCCAATTCTTCCAACGGAGCGTCGATGACCGGCAGCTCCTTGTGGCTGTCTACCCGTGCCCGGCCATGGCCCGGCACATGCTTGATAACCGGCAGCACTCCGCTTTCAAGTAAGCTTTCCGCTACGATGCGGCCAAGGGCAATGATCGTTTCGGCGTCATCACCATAAGACCGGTCGCCGATAATTTCATGGGCACCGGCTACCGGCACATCGAGGACCGGTGCGCAGTCGGTGTCGATCCCGAGCTCATAAAGATCCTCCGCCATCAGACGCGTCACGAGGTGGGCCGCTCGAAGTCCCTCTTCCTCATTTTGCGCATAGAGTCTGGCGAAAGCGCGTGCTGGCGGGTAGGCGCGCCATTCAGGGGGACCCATCCGTTGGACACGCCCGCCTTCCTGATCAACCAGCACCAGCATCTCATCGCCGCAGCAGGCACGTGCGCTCTCCGTGAGATTTTTTACCTGGTCACGCGACACACAATTTCGGGCAAACAGGATTAGCCCGCACGGGCGTTGGTCGCGAAGAAACGCGCGCTCGTCTTCTGTCAGGTCGGGTCCGGAACAACCGGCGATGAACGCCTTGTATGCCATGCAGGCGGGCATATCGGCCCGGTCTGCGGCGGTCAAGCGATCCTGCAGGATATCAAGAGCTTATTGCGTTGGCCTATTGAGCCCGAACAAGACAGCTGCGCATTCCTGCACCCTTGAGCTTGCCGCAAAGCGAGCTGGCGACCTGCCTGCTCTCAACCGGTCCAACATTCAGCCGGTACCAAACACCCTTGTTGCCTAAATCGGCGCGCTTGATGATCGGACGGTATCCATTGAGCAACCGCGGGTATTTTTGCTGGATATCGGCGAATGCAGCCAAGGCGTCAGTCTGGCTCTTGCGCGCGGCAACCTGAACCACATAATTGCCTGTTCCCGTGCCAGCGGCCGGTTGCGCTGCAGCAGGTCTTGGCGCAGGTGCCGCAGCACGTGGCGCTTGCGGTTTTTGCACCGGCAGCGAAACAGCGGCTTGCTGTTGAGGCGCGGGCGGCGGTGCTGCCGGCTGGGGAATCTTCGGCGTGACTGGTTGACCCGGTATGGAAGCCGTCGTCTGTGCTGGAGCGGCAGCGGGCGGCGCACTCGGGAATGTCATGGCAACGGTGCCGTCAGGAGCCGGCACCACAGCTCGAGGCGGCGTTGCAGGAGTTGCCGCGGCCACTTGCGGACTGGCTTCCCCAATGGTCCCGTCGGGACGTACCGTCAATGTCTTTACCCTGCGAGGAGCACCAGGAGGTGCCGCGCTCGGATTGGCCGCCGGGGCCGCACCGGGCGAACCGACCGCAGCCGTTGCAGCAGCGGCAATGTCTTCCTGCCGCGGCTTGATCTTCACGACTTCCTCGCCGTCCCTCCCATCCAGGCGTTCGTAGATTTTCTTGTTCTTGTGCGGGAATTCTTTACCACCGGGCGAATCGGGGGCAACTTTCACCGGCCGGCTGTCAGCCTGAATAAGCGGCGGTTTGCCGGCCTTCGCAATGTCGGAGTCGCCGCCGATCTTGTAGGCGAATGCCAGAGCACCACCGAGGGCCAGGACACCAATCAGACCACTCGCGGCCATCAGAACCTTGCGTCCGCGGCGTTGCGGTGGCGGGGCCACTTCCGGGGCGGCCTCGCTAGCCATGAAATCTGCATCCCCTGCCGGTTCCTGGGGCTGCTCAAAGAAGGGTTGTTCTTCAGGTTGCGGTTCGCCGGGTTGCTCGAATGCACCAAGCGGAATTTCAGGATGCTGGTCGTAATGTGCCTCAAATGTCTGGATCGCCTGTCCATCTCCGTGCAAGGCGGCTGTGTCTGCCGCATCGGCGTGATGCAAAGCACCCACATCGAAGCCTTCATGACCGCTTTGGACGGGCGTCTCGTCGTAGGCGTCCTGCCGCTCGTTCATGTAGCTCTGGATGTCATCCATCAATGTCGGCGACGAAGGCGACGTGTCGGGGGTTTCCGGCTCAACGGCCAAGAAATCAGGCACCTGATGATCAACGCCAATCTGGGAGTCCGCAGAATATAGGTCCTCCGCACCATTGTCGTGGGGAGTGATGCTTACAGGCGGAGCTGGCTCTGCCGGTTCTGGCGCTATGGGGGCGGACTCAAATGGGGCAGATTCGAATGTGGCGGACTCAAATGGGGCAGATTCGAATGTGGCGGACTCAAACGGGTCCGGTTCTAATGAGGCAGGTTCAATATATGTAGGCTCTAAGGGTGCGGCTTCCGATTCGGCGTCGGCAAACGGATCGATTACTCGCGCAGCAGTAGGTTCCTGCTGCGGGCTTCCGACAGGCTGATAGCCTTGCATTTGCCCGAATGCGGCCAGACCCGGCAATCCCGGCCCAGGCTGATTTGCGCCATTCTGCGCAGACTGCGGCTTATCCGGGTTTCTCGGAGTGGCCGGCTCGTTGGAGGGGCCAGTCCCCTCTTCGGTTATCGACATGCTGATACTTCCCTCGAACTCAACTCCGTAGGCCTATTAAGAGTCATTTTAACGCATTTCGCGGACTGGTTGGACACCAAGAATTCGCAGGCCAGATGCCAATACTTCGGCAGTCGATGATACAAGCGCAATTCGAGCCTCGGTCAAATCTCGGTTGGCAGCGTTAATAAAACGTAATTGTGGCAACTCTTTGCCTCTGTTCCACAAGCTGTGGAAGTCTCCCGCAAGTTCATACAGGTAAAACGCAATTCTGTGAGGCTCGTGAGCAACAGAAGAGGCCTCTATGACTCGTGGAAACTGAGCTATGCGTCTTAAAAGTTCCAATTCTTCTTCACTTTCCAAAAGTGAAAGCTTCAATTTTACTGGATTAAGACTTTCCGGCTTGAGATCAGGAAAGACCTCAAGGGTGTTCCGGAATACGCTATACGCTCGTGCATGTGCATATTGCACGTAGAAAACCGGGTTGTCACGAGACTGTTCGGTTACCTTTACGAAATCGAAATCGAGTGGAGCGTCGTTCTTTCGGTAAAGCATCATGAATCGCACCGGGTCGGGGCCAACCTCGTCGACGACTTCACGCAAAGTTACAAAATCACCTGCGCGTTTCGACATTTTTACCGGTTCGCCACCACGGAACAGCCGTACCAGCTGACAGATTTTGACGTCTAATGCGCCTTCCCCTGCAGTCACGGCCTTTACTGCCGCCTGCATCCGCTTCACATAGCCACCATGATCGGCACCCCACACGTCGATCATGTTTCTGAAGCCGCGCTTATACTTGTCGTTGTGATAGGCAATGTCGGAAGCGAAATAGGTATAGCTGCCATCCGATTTCATCAGGGCCCGATCCACGTCATCGCCAAACTCCGTTGCCCGGAACAGCGTCTGCTCCCGGTCTTCCCAGTCTTCCGGAGTCTTTCCCTTGGGCGGCGGCAGGCGGCCTTCATAGATCAGCCCCCTTTCGCGCAGTTCGTCAATCGTCCCGGCGACCTTGTCGGTGACGCCTTCGATCAGCGAGCGCTCGGAGAAAAACAAGTCCTGCTGGATGCCGAGTGACGCGAGATCATCCTTGATGAGCGCAAGCATCGCATCGATCGCTTCAGCGCGAATCACCGGAAGCCATTCGGTCTCATCGGCACCAAGTAGACTTTCACCGTGTTTTTCGGCGAGGAGTTCGCCAACAGGCTTCAGGTAGTCGCCCGGGTAATAACCTTCCGGGATATCGCCAATTTCCTGACCGAGCGCCTCACGGTAACGCATATATGCGGATCGTGCGAGCGCGTCGACCTGAGCGCCTGCATCATTGACATAGTATTCCGTCGTCACCTTGAAGCCGGAATAGTCAAGCAACGCGGCAAGCGCATCACCGAATACGGCGCCTCTAACGTGGCCGACATGCAGCGGGCCTGTCGGATTGGCCGAGACATATTCAACGTTGACCGCTTCCCCTGCGCCAATTTCGCTGCTGCCATAGTTGCCGCGCAATTCCAGAACTGACGTCAGAATGCGTGGCCAAAAAGCAGGAGACATTCGGATGTTAATAAAGCCAGGTCCGGCGATATCAACTCCCACCACATCTTCATCCTTCGCCAAAACTGCGGCAAGCGCCTCTGCCAACTCACGCGGTGGCATTTTTGCCTGTTTCGCAAGGACCATGGCGGCGTTGGTTGCAATATCACCATGGGCAGGATCGCGCGGCGGCTCGGCAGTAACGCCGCGCACCACCAAGTCTCCAGGCAGAACACCATCGGCCTTGAGCGTGTCAAGCGCGGCGAAAATCCGGTCGGAAAAATATGCGTAGAGGTTCATGGTCAGCGGCGGTTAGCGCAATTCGGGAGTGCGGTCAAACAGACGTCGGTGTTCGCGTATCGCATAGCGGTCGGTCATGCCAGCTATGAAATCGCAAATATGCGCCGCGCGCCCCGGTTCATCGACATCTTGAATCCTTGAATACCAGTGCTCCGGCATCTCATCCGGCTGTGCCATATAACCGGAAAACAGATCGCGGACGATCTGCCCCGCATCTTCCATGATGCGCATGATCCCCTCATTGCGGTAAACCCGGGAAAGCAGAAAATACCGCAATTCATCGCACGCCGCATTCATGCCTTCGGTAAAGGCAACGATCGGAGTTCCGGCTCTTCGAATATCGGCCACGATGTCAGGTTTCAATTTCGCCAGTCTAACTCGTGCCTCGCTTATAGCGTCTTCGATCATATGTGTGATGAGCCGGCGGTTGATCTCATAGATGAGACGCGGATTTTCCAGCTTCGGATAGGTCTTTCGAATTTCATCAATTGTGGCAGCTGTCAGCGGAACGTCGGCAAGATCGTCAAGCGTGAAATATCCGGCTCGAAATCCATCATCGATGTCGTGATTGTTGTATGCAATGTCGTCAGCCAATGACGCCACTTGCGCTTCGGCACTTGGAAAACTTCCCAGTTCCAAGTCCTGAATTTCGTCATAGTCCTTCAGCGCGCGCGGCACGCCGATCTCCGCATATGCGCCCATTGGATTGCCGTCGGAGTCAATCACGGGACCATTATGTTTCGCCAATCCCTCCAATGTCTCCCATGTGAGATTTAGACCATCAAATGCTGCGTATTTGCGCTCAAGTGCCGTCACCACCCGCAGACTCTGCCCGTTATGATCGAACCCGCCAAAGTCTGCCATCACAGCGTTAAGCGCGTGCTCGCCTGCATGGCCGAACGGCGGATGGCCGAGGTCGTGCGCCAGTGCTATCGCCTCAGCCAGATCTTCATCGAGCGCAAGTGTCCGGGCCAGAGCGCGGGCGATTTGTGCCACCTCAAGGGAATGGGTCAGGCGTGAACGGTAATGGTCGCCTTCGTGATATATGAAAACCTGGGTTTTGTGATTGAGGCGGCGGAACGCCGTGCTATGGACGATACGGTCACGATCGCGCTGAAACACTGATCGCGTCGGGCTCACCTCTTCAGCATACAAGCGCCCGCAACTTGAAGCCGCCTGCGAGGCATAGACGGCAAGCGCCGGCCTGCCTGGGCTTTTCTCTTGATCTTGCCCTTGTTCCGTCATCCCCGATTGACAACCTGTTTCGTGTGCCTATCTTCTATGGTGTAGCCTGTGCATCGCCAACGAAGGCGCACAGTTGATCTCAACCATTGCAAAGACCTAACGCCCCATGGACGCCAAAGCCATCACCGTTTCCGACCGCGCCGCGAAACGTATCGCGGAAATTATCGCCAGCGAGCAGACAAACAACATGCTGCGCGTTTCTGTTGAGGGCGGCGGTTGCTCCGGATTCCAGTACAAATTTGAGCTGGTGAATGCGCGCGAGGCGGATGATCTGGCAATTGAAAAGGGCGGCGTCACCGTTCTCGTGGACCCTGTTTCGCAAATGTACATGGAAAACAGCGAGATCGATTTCGCTGACGAACTCATCGGCGCGGCGTTCAAGGTCAATAATCCCAATGCCACGGCGTCATGCGGTTGCGGTACAAGTTTCTCACTCTAACGCGGCCTGAGAATTCCCTAAGGCTTCTGCTATTTTTTCGGAAAATTGCGCGCCCACACATCAGCAGTCTGGTTGATGTTCTCTGTAGCGTCCGCAATGGCGACCAACTTGGGTGTATGTTCTTCAAACCATGGCCTGCGAGGCAACCAACGGGTCATGGTGCAAATGTAGATATCAAGCACGGAAAATCGGTCCCCAAGAAACCAGGGACTGGACGCTTCGCCATCGAGGATCGTGTAAAGCCCTTTGGCCCGATCGCAAACGGCTTTCGCAAACCCTTCTTGCGCACCCTCCTCAGGAACGAACCGGGCAGGCACGTCCATATATGTGTATGCCGGGTAGATATTGGCGGCGATAAACATCAACCAGCGTAAGAATTGGGCGCGTTGGGGCGAACGAGGCTCCGGCACAAGGTCACCACTCCCCTGCTCTTCCGACAACCAGAGCGTGATGGCAGCGCTTTCGGTCATCACACTGCCGTCCGGAAATTCCAGCGCGGGCACCTGAGCAGCCGGATTGACCTTTTCCAGTTTCCGCTGCGCGACGTCCTCAACGAACAAGTCGCCGACTTCAATGAAATCATACTCGATGCCGTACCAGGCGAGCTGCGCCTCGATTAAGACAGAACCCCACCCTGGCCGACCATACAATTGAAATCTTCTCATCGTCGAAAACCCTATCACGGAAAGGCCGACACCAATGGGTCAGCTGCTTAGGCGATCCTGCGTTACACTTGGCGCAGATTGTAAACCATTGCTAAGGTAGCATTCTGCCTCGACGCCATCGCTCGCATGTCGTCAGTCATCGGCTCTACGAAAGACGGGTTTCATTGACCAACCGCACGGTGCTCAAAACCAAGAATGCCTCCCTTCTGGATGGCTATGACGCCGGCGAATTCTATTGCGAGATGATGGGCAAACGCGGCCTTTCACACACTCGCGAAATCCGGAATCGCCTGAACGCATTCGACATCGCCGCATTGCGCCAACGCGCGCGGTCCGCAGGGCAGGAACTTCTGGATCTCGGGATTACATTTACGGTCTATAGCGACCGCGATGCCATCGACCGGGTTCTGCCATTCGATGTTATTCCCCGCGTCCTGTCACCGGGCGACTGGAATACAATCGAGACCGGGGTCAAACAGCGCGTTGCCGCTCTCAACGCTTTTTTGCACGACATCTATCACAAACAGCACGTCCTCAAAGACGGCATCATCCCGGCCGACCTTGTTCTTGGGAACGAGGATTATCGCGAGGAAATGTGTGATGTGGACGTGCCCCACGGAAGCTACGTTCATATCTGCGGCACCGATATCGTGCGCGACGACAAAGGCAGGCTCCGCGTGCTTGAGGACAATGCCCGGTGCCCGTCCGGAGTGTCCTACGTTATCGAAAACCGCCATCTGATGATGCGAACTTTTCCCGACCTTGCGGAAGGCATTCCCATCGCCGACGTTGACTCCTACGGCGCGCAGCTTGCCCGAGCCATGGCAGCTGTTGCTCCAAAGGATGTCTCGTATCCGACGGTCGTTCTGCTCTCGCCCGGCGTCTATAATTCAGCCTATTTCGAGCATGTTTACCTGGCGCGGGAAATGGGCTCACCTTTGGTTGAAGGGCGGGATCTGATCGTGGAGAACGACAAGGTCTACATGCGTACGACCAACGGCCTTGAGCAGGTTCATGTCATTTACCGGCGCATCGACGATGATTTCCTCGATCCGGAAGCCTTCCGTTCCGACTCCACGCTTGGTGTGCCGGGTCTGTTCCGTGCCTACCGCAAGGGCAATGTTACCCTCGCCAACGCCGTTGGCGCTGGCGTTGCAGATGACAAGGCAGTGTATGCCTATATGCCGAGGATTATCCGTTACTATCTCAACGAAGACCCGATCCTGGAGAGTGTGCCGACAAATATCTGCCGGGAAGCGAAGGGCCTTGCAAAAACGCTGGACAACCTGGACCGGCTTGTTACGAAGCCCGTCGGAGAAGCTGGCGGATATGGTGTCGTCATCGGCCCACGGGCCTCGAAGCGCGAACTAAAGGACCTCAGGGCAAAGCTTCAGAAAGATCCTTCGAATTATATCAGCCAGCCCATGGTCAAATTGTCGGTTTGCCCCACACTTATCGGCCGCGCGATCGAGCCACGTCATGTCGATTTGCGTCCTTTCGCCTTGACCGGCAACACCACTTGGGTGCTGCCCGGTGGGCTCACTCGTGTCGCGCTCAAGCGTGGTTCGCTCGTCGTCAATTCGTCGCAGGGCGGCGGCTCAAAGGATACCTGGGTCCTTGTCTAGTCTGCTTGCACGTTTCGCCGGTAATATTTACTGGCTCGGCCGGTATCTGGAGCGGGCAGAAAATATCGCCCGGATTCTCCACATCAACGAGACCTATGGCCGGGACGACCCGCAGGGTCCGGACTGGCATCGCGTGCTGCGGCTTTATTCTGACGAAAAACGGTTCTTGGCAGAGCACGAGGACACCAGTCCCGCCGCCATCCTCCGCTTCTATGTCCTCGACCGCAACAATCCTTCTTCCATTTCCTACGCAATCGCCGAAGCACGCGAGAATGCGCGTTCGGTACGCCATCTCATCAGCACTGAGATGTGGACACAGCTCAACATTTTCTCAAGCGAGGTTCGCGCGCTCGGACAACGGGATTTGCGGATCAATACACTCGCGTCTGCTGCAAATCTGGTGATCACGGGTTGCCAGACGTTCGAAGGCATAGCGGAAGGAACGTTTTTCCGTGGCGAGCCCTGGTGCTTCTACCAAATCGGAAAGTATCTGGAACGCGCCGATCAGACGACACGCATTCTCGACATCAGTTTCGACCGGCTCCTGCTGGACAAGGACGATTCGGTTTCCATGGTGCAATGGAATCTTCTTCTGCGCTCGGTCTCCGCCTACCATGCCTATCGCAACCGCCATCCTGGTTTCTCGCGGCCGCACGATATTGCCACCTTCCTTCTCTACGATGGGGAGTTTCCGCGCGCTGTTGCCCTGTGCGTTCAGCGTTTAACGGAACGGCTTCAAGACATCGAAACCCGCCATGGCGATCGTCGGGGCGTCAACGTGGAAACCACTCGCAGGGCGATCGAATTTTCCCTGGAGACAGGACCCGGATCCGAGTTGACTCCCAAAAAACTGCATCGGTTTCTTGACGGGCTGCAAATCGAACTCGGCAGTGTTTCCAATGCAATCGGAGAAGCGTATTTTACATAGGCAAGTCGGGGCAAACCGGGCGAACTGGGCAGTGTCCCGCAAATGCTGGCCATTATGATGATTGCCTCGGGAAATGCTGCTCTGATAAAACTCGATCGCCGCAGAGGGATTCGTCGAGACGATAGGAAATTGACGTGCAACGGCTAACCGTCACACACAGGACGACCTACAGCTATCGCAGGCCTGTAAATTTCGGCGAACATCGCCTGATGTTCCGGCCGCGCGACACACACGATCTTCGCCTCCTCGACGCGACGCTTTCGATAGAACCTCAGGCGGATCTGCGTTGGCTTCACGATGTATTCGGCAATTCGGTTACGGTGGCAAAATTTCTGAGCCCCTCCGACACGCTGCGGTTTGAGTCCAAGATTGTTATCGACCGCTATCCGCTTCCTGGCCTCGAATTCTCCATAGAACCCTTTGCGCAACAGATTCCCTTCAGCTACCCGGCCAGTGAAATTCCCGATCTTGGCCGCACGATCGAGCGGCACTATGCCGACAGCGATCGTATCGTAACCGAATGGACGCGGAACGTTCTGGAACGGAACGGTTCAAACGACACCGAGGCGTTCCTGCGGTCGATCAATACCGCGATCCGTGACGAATTCACATATAGCCGGCGAGAGGAACCCGGGGTGCAATCCCCTGTCGTAACCCTGAAATCCCGCAGTGGGTCGTGCCGCGACTACGCACTGTTCATGATGGAAGCAGTCCGCAGCGTCGGCCTCGCGGCGCGGTTCATCAGCGGATATCTCTATGATCCGGCACTTGATGGACAGGAAAGCGATGTTGTTGGCGCAGGCTCAACCCACGCCTGGATTCAGGTTTATCTGCCCGGTGCAGGATGGATAGAATTCGACCCGACAAATGCCACCGTGGGCGGGCGAAATCTGGTGCCCGTTGCGGTAGCGCGTGAACCGGGTCAAGCCATGCCGGTGTCGGGTACGTTTGATGGTACGGCGGAAGATTTTGTCGCCATGAATGTGGATATTAAGGTTCACTCCTTGCGCATGCTGGAAAGCGTGGCGTAATTCACGCATCCTGGTCAAAGCGAAAACGCTCGAGATTTTCATGAAAATTGCCACCTGGAATATCAATGGCGTAAAGGCGCGCATTGACGGGCTCGTAACCTGGCTCGAAAAAGCGAACCCCGACATTGCCTGCCTGCAGGAAATCAAGTCACAGGATGAGGCGTTTCCGTCGGAGCGTCTTGAGGAACTGGGATACAATGTCGCCGTGCATGGGCAGAAAGGCTTCAATGGCGTCGCGCTCCTTTCCAAACTGCCATTTGATGAAGTGATTGCCGGACTGCCGGGCAACGACAACGATGATCAGGCGCGATACCTGGAGGGTGTGGTATCGGTTGATGGCGGCGTGGTTCGGGTCGCCTCGATTTACCTGCCCAACGGCAACCCGGTCGACAGCGAGAAACTCCCCTACAAGCTGCGCTGGATGGAGCATTTGCGGGACCATGCAGAGGGCCTGCTGGCTCTGGAAGAACCGTTCGTGCTGGCCGGTGATTACAATGTCATTCCCACACCGGATGATGTCCACGATCCGAAAGCCTGGGAAGGTGATGCGCTTTTCCGGCCAGAAACGCACAGTCGTTTTCGCGCTCTGCTCAATCTCGGGCTCACCGACTCCTACCGCGCCTGTCACCATGAAAGCCACCAATATACATTCTGGGACTATCAGCGCGGTTCGTGGCAAAAAGACCACGGCATCCGCATCGACCACTTGCTGCTTTCACCTCAGGCTGCAGACCGGCTCCAGGCGTGCGAAATAGACCGCTTCACCCGTGGTTGGGAAAAACCATCCGATCATGTTCCTGTGTGGATTGAGCTGAGAACCGACTAAGCCGATTGGTCCACTTTACTGGCGCGGTGCAGGTACTGCTTCTATTCCCGTTTGGGTCAAATCGGCCGCGGCGGTGGTCTTTTCCGTTTGGTCCACTTTTTCCGCAGGCGCTTTCTTTTTTGCCTCCACGGCGGGCTTCACAGGCTTGGCGTCTGCGGTTTTGGTGGACGACTCTGGCCTGCCCATGCGGTCCTGCCAGCTAGCTGCGAGTTTTTCGCCACCTAGCCGTTCACTTAACTTCGATCCGGCAACTGCGCCCGCATACAGGTCTTCGATCCAGCGGGCTTCTTTCTTGCCATTGGCGTTTTGTTGGGCGAGCGCCAGCAGCGCCAATCCCTTTTTCGGCTGGCGGGGGACACCATCCGCACCGCGCCAAAGCAAATCGCCGAGTATTGCCTGGGACTTCGCATGCCTCTTATCTTGCCATTGGCGTTTTGTTGGGCGAGCGCCAGCAGCGCCAATCCCTTTTTCGGCTGGCGGGGGACGCCATCCGCACCGCGCCAAAGCAAATCGCCGAGTATTGCCTGGGACTTCGCATGCCTCTTATTCGCGGCATTCACCAGCCAATTGAGAGCCAGTCGGGCATTACGCTCAATGCCCTCGCCATCCAGATACATCTGGGCCAGATTGCTCTGTGCTTCCACGTTTCCGAAGTAGCTCGCAGCATACCGCAGGACACTCACCGCTTGATGCGGATCGGCCTTGATGTTGCTCCCCGGAATACCGGTTCGGTAGTAGTTCCCCAGTGCAACGAACGCCTGAGCCAAATCTCTCGCCTGCGCGTCCTGTGGGCGTACATTCACATGATTGGTAATGATCTTGAGATAGAGCTCGAAGGCCTTTGCATCATTGTGCTCAACGCCGACGCCAAGTGCGTGCATGCGTGCAAGCTTAATCTGAGCGTCAAGCTTGCCGCGCTTCGCCGCAGCTTCAAGGTCACGCCGCGCTTTGGTTGTATTTGCCTTGATGGGTTTTGTGACAACCCCGGAATTTCCGATTTCTGCAGCCGAAAGACGCGTCTTGCCGTCCGTCAGACTCAACGCACCCACCAACGACGCTGCCGCAAGCGGCGTCAAACAAACTGTAAGCCATCTAGACATTGGCATAACACTCGACTTCGACTTTGCCTCCAGGATGCGTCACAGCGCCAGTTCGAGCTGCCCCGACCTGGTCTGCATACTTCCACAACGCACCACTCTTGTAGGGATTGTCCGGCGCCTCCCAAGCTTTGCGACGTTCTTCAAGTCCGGCATCGCTAAGCTCGACGTCGAGCGTACCCTCTACTGCATCTATGGTGATCACGTCGCCGTCTTTCAAGAGGCCGATGGGTCCTCCGACCGCGGCCTCCGGGCCAACATGACCGATGCAGAACCCTCTTGTGGCGCCCGAAAAGCGCCCATCTGTAATGAGAGCAACCTTGTCGCCCATGCCCTGACCGTAGAGAGCAGCCGTAGTAGCGAGCATCTCGCGCATGCCGGGTCCGCCCTTCGGGCCTTCATACCGGATGACAAGGACTTCGCCTTCCTTGTAATCGCGATTGGTCACCGCCTCAAAACAGGCTTCCTCATGATCGAAGCAGCGCGCGGGGCCAGAGAATTTCTGTGTCTCAAGACCGGCCACTTTTACAATGGCACCATCAGGCGCAAGGTTGCCTTTCAGGCCTACAACACCGCCGGTCGGTGTAATCGGGTTATCAGCCGGGTACACCACGTCCTGCTTGTCGTTCCAGCTCACCTTTTCCATATTCTCGGCGATGGTCCGGCCGGTCACGGTCATGCAGTCGCCATGCATGAAACCATGGTCCAGGAGGGTCTTCATCAAATTCGGAATTCCACCCGCCTCGAACATGTCCTTAGCCACATATTTACCGCCCGGTTTGAGATCGGCGATATACGGCGTCTTTTTGAAAATCTCGGCCACATCAAACAGGTCAAAATCGATACCGCACTCGTTGGCAATCGCTGGCAGATGCAATGCAGCGTTCGTCGACCCGCCGGTTGCCGCAACCGCGGTCGCTGCATTCTCCAGCGCCTTGCGCGTTACGATATCGCGGGGCCGGACTTCTCGAGCGAGCAATTCCATGATTTTTTCGCCCGCCGCCATACAGAATTGATCGCGCATCTCATATGGCGCCGGCGCCCCGGCCGAATAAGGCAATGCCAGGCCAATGGCTTCCGAAACGGTTGCCATGGTGTTAGCGGTAAACTGCGCCCCGCAGGCGCCGGCGGAAGGACAGGCAACCTGCTCAAGCTCCAGCAGATCCTCATCCGACATGGTGCCGACGGAGTGCATGCCGACCGCTTCATAGACGTCCTGAACCGTTACCGGCTGGCCCTTGAAAGTGCCCGGCAGGATGGAGCCCCCATAAATGAAGATCGATGGCACGTTTAGACGGACCATGGCCATCATCATGCCTGGCAGAGACTTGTCGCACCCAGCCACACCAACGAGCGCGTCATAACAATGTCCACGCATGGAAAGTTCAACGGAGTCGGCGATGACCTCGCGAGAAGCGAGCGACGATTTCATGCCCTGGTGACCCATGGCGATACCATCAGTCACGGTGATGGTACAGAATTCGCGCGGCGTGCCGTTCGCGTGTGCGACGCCCTTCTTGACGACCTGTGCCTGGCGCATCAGCGATATGTTGCATGGCGCGGATTCATTCCAACAGGTCGCGACACCCACCAATGGCTGATGAATCTCATCCCCGCTCAAACCCATGGCGTAGAGGAAGGCACGGTGAGGCGCCCTGGAGGGCCCTTCCGTGACATGCCGGCTTGGCAATCGAGATTTATCGAACGTCTTCACGTCCATCTGTGGCCTCGGCCTCCTCGCGTAATTCTTGCGTCCGCTTACGCACCTAGTATAGCGCGATATCCTTTTCCTTAGATTACCCGCCAGTTGCGCTAAGGAACAAATCTCGCACCCGTGAAAAGTGGCTCCCGGGTGCCTTCCGGACACATACCGCCCTCAAAATCGAGACGGATAGTCGATTGAGTTTATGGCGCAATCGAGGCGTTTTGTTGCGCTTGTGCAACAGTCTGGTAAAAAAACAACATCAGATGCGCGCGAGGCGCGAAATCAACCAAATAAGCACTGAGTGCGCCTGGCATTGAGGACACTCACGCGAATTTCGCTTTCCAAACAGACGCAAATTGTCTTAATTCTCACCCAGCCAATAGGCCACATAGCGCGCGAGGCAGCGCCGAGAATTTCCAACGGACATATCCCGAAAACCAAATGGCTTTGAACGCAACCAGTACCACCGACCCTGAAAAGGGACGCCTTCCTGATTCCGTCAACCGCGATGGTCCGTTCCGGACCTTCTCGTCGGACCCGGGTTGGAATGAAGCCTGGTGGTGGCTTGGGATCCCGGTGGTTGCCGCGATTACACTGGCCGCCTTCGGCACGTTCGCAACCGAGTTTTATCTAAAAAGAATTCTGCCCGAAGGCTACGGTGCGCTTGAATTGGCACATTTTTTTATCCCGATCTTCGGGATGATTATTGCAGTTCGGCTGCTGTTCCGGCCATTCGTGCGCCAGCATAAATTGATCTTTGTGTTTCTCTGCCTGGCCGCCTTTTCATGCCTTTACATTGCTGGGGAGGAGCACAGTTGGGGTCAGCATTTTTTCCACTGGCAAACGCCCGAATACTGGTCCCAGGTCAACCGCCAGCAAGAAACGAACCTTCACAACACGCTGCACCTGTTTGACAAAAAACCGCGTGCACTACTTGAAATCGGCATTCTCATTGGCGGTCTGATTATTCCGGCACTCGCGCGATACCGCGCCGATGTGAGGCGTAACAGATGGTCGCTGTTTTTTCCGCCGGATGCGATCGTTCCGACCGCGCTTTGCGCGCTCTTGTTCAAGATCGCGGATACGCTGAGAGACAACTTTCACACGCTGGTCCTGGTACCGCGACCGTCTGAGGCTACAGAGCTTTTCCTGTACTTCTTCTTACTGTTTTATCTGATCATGTTTGCCCGCCGCATCGATGAGCTGGAGCGAGAGCCAAAGCACATTGCTTGATGGTTGCGCCTAACCGGCGGCTTCGAGCCGTTTGAGCGCATCGTTCAGCTTGGTCACGACGGCTTCTGCATCAGTTTTGCGCTGACGCTGTTCTTCAACCACATGTTCGGGCGCACGTGAGGTGAAGTTCTCATTGGCAAGCTTGGC
>Ga0209633_10000724_pt1 | contig 37373 bp, 36 predicted proteins | sample Cruoilmetagenom1_FD_187290 | JGI IMG/M metagenome (GOLD analysis project Ga0209633, IMG submission 187290) | Oil polluted marine microbial communities from Coal Oil Point, Santa Barbara, California, USA - Sample 1 (SPAdes) (version 2) | ecosystem: Environmental > Aquatic > Marine > Oil seeps ...
GTGCAATGGAACTTTGACCCTGACCAAACAATAGGTGGCGATTGGCGTCCAGCCGATTGTCGCATCCCGACAACCGCACCTTCACTCTGCAAGCGGGATATGCTCACGTGTGATAGACCAGACAATTCGCAAGGACTCCCGGCGGCGGGAATCCGGGTTGATAATGTGGGGTTCGGCAGCGGCTGAAAAGGGGCGCGTTTCGGGAGGCATTGGCGGCGCCTGAAGAATGAGTTCCGGACAATTTTTGAGGATGCAGGGGGTGCAGGTAAAGCATGGCAATCGAAATGTTGGATGAGTCGGCCAAAGGGGTTTACGTCATCGCCGCGACACCGTTCACCGCCTCCGGCGCGGTGGATTTCGACAGTGTCGACAGCCTGACGGAATTCTATATCGGTCAGGGCGTGCACGGCATGACGGTATTGGGCGTCATGGGCGAGGCGCCAAAGCTGACTGACTCAGAACAGGCAGCACTGATGCAGCGCTACATCGCCCGTGTCGATGGCCGCGTGCCGGTGCTGGTGGGAGTCTCAAGCCCCGGCATCGACAACCTGGCTGCGCTGTCCAGGGCGTCAATGGATGCAGGCGCTGCGGGCGTGATGATCGCCGGCATGGGTGGCCTGAAGACCGACGAGCAGGTGCTCGGCTATTTTGACAAGGTGATGGCCAAGCTCGATGACGCAACGCCCGTTTGCCTGCAGGATTACCCACCCACCACCACGGTCTTCTTCTCCAACGCCGTGGTCAACAAGCTGATCACCGATCATCCGCGCATCAAGATGTTCAAGCACGAGGATTGCCCCGGCCACCGCAAGCTCACGGCACTTCGAGGCGCGCCCGAAACGCAGGGCGTGCGCCGTGTCTCGATCCTGACGGGCAATGGCGGCCTGTACGTGCCCCAGGAACTGCATCGCGGCGCTGACGGGATCATGACCGGCTTTGCCTTCATTGGCGCGCTGGTCAGGGTCTATGAGCTGTTCGCGGACGGAAAGACGGATGAGGCGGAGGATTTGTTCGATCTTTATCTGCCCTTGATCCGGCACGAACAACAGTTTGGTTTTGGCCTGGCGCTCAGAAAAGAGACACTGCGACGGTTTGGAGCGCTCTCATGTCCGCTGGCACGCGCCCCCGGTCCGGCCATGGATGCCGATGATACAAGAGAACTGGAAGCCTTGTTCAAAAGGCTCCGGGCAAAATTGCAAGGTGCCGGCGAACCGGTGCCCGACGGCATTTGACGCAAGGCTAACTCTCTTATTACGCACTCTGAAGAACCACGTCTGAGACCGCCGAAAGCTGTTTGGCCATGGGGCTTGTCTTGCGCCAGATCATGCCGATGGTGCGGGAGGGTTGCGGATCTTCAAAGCGCGCGACGGATACGGACGCTGAACGCGTCTCCACGCCCAGAGCCATCTCAGGAACAAGCGTGACGCCGATGCCGGCGCTGACCATTTGCACGAGCGTGGAGAGCGAGCTCCCGTCCAGCACCTCGCGTGGAAGGGCGGTTTGCATATTGCAGAAGGAGAGCGCCTGATCGCGAAAGCAGTGCCCTTCTTCCAGCAGAAGCAGCCGCATTTCGCGCAGGGCTTCGCCGCTCGGAACCGGGCTTCCCTCATCGGCTCCCGGCCGGACGAGCACGAAATTTTCCGAGAACAGAGGCACTTCGGTAAACGAGGGCTCCGACACGGGCAGGGCAACGATGGCCGTATCAATCCGCCCTTCAGCCAGTTCCTGTATGAGCGTCGGCGTCAACGTCTCGCGCACATGGATGTCGAGTTCGGGGTACATGCGCGCCAGGTTGGCGATGACCCGGGGTAGCAGATAGGGCGCGATCGTCGGGATTACGCCGATGCGCAGCCGCCCCCCAAGCCGGTCCTGTGAGGCACGCGCCAAATCTCCCAGTTCATCGACGGATCGCAGGATGTTGCGGATGCGCCCCGCGGCCACTTCACCGAAATTGGTCAGCCGTACCTGTCGCGCACCGCGTTCGAACAGCACCGCGCCCAGCGCTTCCTCCAGTTCCTTGATCTGCATCGACAAGGCGGGCTGTGAGATTGCGCAGGAATCTGCCGCGCGTCCGAAATGGCCATGACGTGCCAGTGCCTCGAAATAGCGCAGTTGCTTGAGGGTAAGGTGGTTCATCAGAATATCTTATCGAAACAATCAGTAAATACAACTTCAACTGATGGGCTGCGTTTGCTAACACAACAGGTGTGCAGTCGAGGAGGAACCGCTGCCAGGAACACCCCGCGTCATATAACCACCCCCTGAACCGGGATTACCTTCCGGTGACGCCATGATATTCCTAAACGAAACATGTTGAATAACCGCAGTCGCGATCGGAGAGAACAATGGACGCTAAAGTCGAGAATGAAGGCAAATGCCCGGTGATGCATGGAGCGATTACCGAGGTCGGTACGTCGAACATGGACTGGTGGCCGAATGCCCTGAACCTGGACATTCTCCATCAACACGACACGAAGACGAACCCGATGGGCAAGGACTTCGACTATCGTGAGGAACTCAAGAAACTCGACGTCAAGGCGCTCAAGAAGGATCTGACCGACCTTATGACCGACAGCCAGGTGTGGTGGCCGGCAGACTGGGGTCATTATGGCGGTCTGATGGTCCGTATGGCGTGGCACGCTGCGGGCACCTATCGCCTGGCCGACGGCCGTGGCGGTGGTGGCACCGGCAACCAGCGTTTTGCTCCGCTCAATTCCTGGCCGGATAACGTCAGCCTCGACAAGGCGCGTCGTCTTCTCTGGCCGGTGAAGAAGAAATACGGCAACAAGATCTCCTGGGCCGACCTGATCCTCCTGGCCGGCAACATCGCCTACGAGTCCATGGGTCTGAAAACCTTCGGTTTCGGGTTCGGCCGCGAAGACATCTGGCACCCGGAAACGGACATCTACTGGGGTGCCGAGAAGGAGTGGCTCGGCAAGGACCGCTATACAGACGGAGGCGACGAGACTTCGCTTGAGAACCCGCTTGCAGCGGTACAGATGGGCCTGATTTACGTCAATCCTGAAGGCGTTGACGGCAAACCGGATCCGCACAAGACGGCAGAGGCCGTTCGTGAGACCTTTGCCCGCATGGCGATGAACGACGAGGAAACCGCTGCCCTGACGGCTGGCGGCCACACCGTCGGAAAGGCGCACGGCAATGGCGACGCGAGCAAGCTCGGCCCGGACCCGGAAGGGGCCAGTGTCGAGGACCAGGGTTTCGGCTGGAAGAATCCCGCAAGCAAGAGCTTGGGCCGCGCAACGGTCAGCAGCGGCGTCGAAGGCGCCTGGACGACCAATCCGACAGAGTTCGACATGGGCTATTTCGACATGCTGCTCGATCACGAGTGGGAAATCCAGTCGAGCCCCGCAGGCGCCCGGCAGTGGCAACCTGTGGACATCGCCGAAGAAGACAAGCCGGTTGATGTCGAGGACCCTTCGATCCGCACAATGCCGGTCATGACCGACGCCGACATGGCGATGAAGGTTGACCCGGCCTATCGCGAAATCATGGACAAGTTCCGTGCCGATCCTGACTATTTCAAGGACACGTTTGCCCGCGCCTGGTTCAAGCTGATCCATCGCGACATGGGCCCGAAGGCGCGCTATTTCGGCCCGGAGGTGCCACAGGAAGACCTGATCTGGCAGGACCCGATCCCTGCCGGCGCGGCGGGCTACGATGTCGATGCCGCCAAGGCAAAGATCGCCGACAGCGGCCTCAGCGTCAGCGAAATGGTTTCCACCGCCTGGGATAGCGCCCGCACCTACCGTGGTTCGGACATGCGCGGCGGCGCCAATGGTGCCCGCATCCGCCTGGCGCCGCAGAACGACTGGGAAGGCAACGAGCCGGCACGCCTGTCCAAGGTGCTGTCCGTTCTCGAACCGATCGCAAAGGACGCGGGCGCCAGCGTCGCGGACGTCATCGTCCTCGCCGGGAATGTCGGCGTTGAGCAGGCCGCAAAGGCTGCCGGCTATGACGTTTCGGTTCCCTTTGCACCAGGTCGTGGCGACGCGACCGACGAGATGACCGACGCTGGTTCCTTTGATGTGATGGAGCCGGTCGCCGATGGCTACCGCAACTGGCTGAAGAAGGACTACATCGTCAGCCCGGAAGAGCTCATGCTCGACCGCACGCAGCTGATGGGCCTGACCGCGAACGAGATGACCGTTCTGGTCGGCGGCATGCGTGTGCTGGATACCAACCACGGTGGCACCAAGCATGGCGTGTTTACCGACCGTGAAGGCTCTCTGACGAACGACTTTTTCATCAACCTGACGGACATGGCGTACAAATGGGTGCCTTCGGATGACGGTGTCTACGAACTCCGCGACCAGAAGACCGACGAGGTCAAGTGGACGGCGACGCGCATGGATCTGGTGTTCGGCTCCAACTCGATTTTACGGGCTTACGCGGAGGTCTATGCCCAGGACGACAGCGCCGAGAAGTTCGTCAACGACTTCGTGGCGGCGTGGAGCAAGGTCATGAACAGCGACCGGTTCGACCTCACAGCCTAGTCCTCATTTGAAGCTCTCCTTGCGCTTGTAGCGTCAGGAACAAGAATTCAGGACGGCGTCTCAGCATTCGTTGAGGCGCCGTCTTTGTTTTTGGGGGAGGTGGCTGCACCGTACCACCATCAGACATGGCCAATCCCGCACGCCCCTTGAACCCGCAATCGATATCCGCCAAAACGGGCCCCTGACACCAACCAACAAATCATCACTCCGCACGTGCCACGAACCCGGCGCGTGAGGCGACCGGAAAATTGGGACGCAGCACGTGAACCCGGACACATGGGATAGGGAAGCCGACGTCGTCGTCGTCGGTTTTGGTGGTGCCGGCATCGCGGCGGCGGTGACGGCACATGATCTGGGCGCCCAAGTGGAGATCCTCGAAAAGGCACCGCAAGCCCACGCCGGTGGCAACACGCGCATCGCCGCGCAGGGCTATCTCAACACCTCGTGCGAGGAAAAGGCGGCAACCTATTTGAAGGCGCTTTGCGGTCCCTACACGGTGCCGGATGAAATGATCCGGGTGTGGGCAGAGGAGATGAGCCGCAATACGGACTGGGTAGCCGGGCTCGGCGGCGATCCCCAGGAGCACCAGTTCCAGCCCGAGGGCATCGAATTTCCCGAATTGCCCGGGTCTGACTGCGTCCACAAGTTCCATGACGGGCCGAAATACGGATATTCCCTGACCTGGAAACGGTTTGAGAGTTTCGCCAGGGATCGCGCCATCCCGGTTCTGTATGAAACGCCGGGCCGCGAATTAATCCAGCACCCCGAGACAAAAGAAATCTTCGGCGTGCGCGCGGAGCAGGGCGAACGTTCGGTTTTCGTCAAGGCCCGCAAGGCTGTCATCCTGACCTGCGGCGGCTTTGAGAATAACCAGAAGATGATCCAGACTTATCTTCCCGGCGTGTCCCGTTGCTACCCCTCCGGCACGCCCTATAACGAAGGGGACGGCATCACCATGGCGCTTGGCGTCGGCGCGGACCTTTGGCACATGAAAAACTACGCCGGGCCCTCCATGGCGCTCAAGGTGCCGGAGTTCCCCGCGACCCTTTCCATGCAGGCGCTGCACTTCTCCAAGGAATTCCCGGGCGCGATGATCGTTGTCGGCCCGGACGGGCGGCGCTTCGCCGATGAGAAATACAAGACCCGGCATGGGAAGGTGCTGGTGAACGGAACCTGGCAGCCGCTTCAGGTGCCGTGCGCGATGCATATGATCTTCGATCAAGCCCTCATGTCGGCTGCTCCGCTCTACAACAAGGAACCCAACCGCGGCTGGACCCCGATCACCGAAGCCTATGACTGGAGCGACGACAATTCGGCCGAACTGGAGAAGGGTTGGATCAAGCAGGCGGACTCGGTTGGCGCGTTGGCGAAAACGATCGGGCTGGAACCGGATATGCTTGAGGAAACCGTCGAACGGTGGAGCGATTTTGCGCGAGAAGGCGCAGATCAGGATTTCGGGCGCGAATTGATGCTGAGCCCGTTTGCGTCCGGTCCTTATTTCGCGCTGGAACTTTCACCCTCGATGATCAACACGCAAGGCGGACCGAGACGGAACGAGAAGGCGCAGATCGTCCGGCCTGACGGCACGCCGATCCCGCGCCTCTACAGCGCGGGCGAGTTGGGCTCCATCTTCAGTTATCTCTATCAGGGCACCGGCAATATCGGAGAATGCCTCGCCTTCGGGCGCATCTCCGGGCGCAACGCTGCTGCCGAAACGCCCTGGTCTCGCAGCAGTTCGCGAATGTAACCCGTCCTCCCGGGATCATTCTTGATGCGAACCTCACATGGTTTGAAGTTCTGAGAGCAGGGCGCTCTTCAGGGCGTCATATTCACCGTTCGGAATTCCGGTCATCGCGGCGGCACGGGTTGTCGGTTCATCGTCATATCGGGCAGGTGCCGCAAACAATGCGCCAGGCGATGAGAACTGGCTGTCGGTGAAGTCGACCCGGTTTCCCTCAATGCGGTTGTAATAATGCCAGACGCCGGCGAGCCGCGTGCGCAGGATTTCGCCGCCGAAAAGATCAAAGATGACGGCTGCCGTCACATTGCACTGACCCGAAGCCGGGTTTTCAGGGGTCCATTGCGTTGCAGTCTCCAGCGACCACGTCTTGCGAAGCGCGCGGCGGATGACGGTTTCATCGAAGGTGGTTTGCATAGGTTTGCTCTACATGATTTCGTCTGGCGGCAGTCCAACGATCAGTCGTCTGCGTCGTCCTGCCCGGCGCTGGCGAAACGAACCCCGAGCGCCTTCTCGTACACCTTCAGCATCGCACTCTTGGGCTGGTCGCCGAGGTCAGCGGCAAGTGCGGCCTGATAGGTTGCAACCATGGCATTGACGACGGGGAGGGAGGCGCGGGTTTCAACCCCCATGCGCTGGACATTGACGATGTCCTTGTAAGCATCTTCCATCGAAAAGTCCGTATCGAACCGGCGTTCCAGCATGCGGGGGACAAAATAGTCGGAAGCAAAGCTGCGCGAGCTGGCTGACGTGACAAGGCGCCCGACTTCTTCCGGATCCAGTCCGACGGCAACCGCAAGGGGCAGGACTTCGCACAGCGCTGCAATGTTCACATTGTAGATGATGTTGTTGATGGCCTTCATGGCCTGGCCACTACCGAGCGGCCCGGCATAGATGACGTCTTCGCCAAAAGCCCGCAGGGTGGATGCCACACGATCGAACTCGTCCCGCGGGCCGCCGAACATGGTGGTCAACGTGCCGTTTTCAGCCCGAAACGGCATCCCGGAAACGGGGCAGTCCCGGTATGCGATACCTACGTCTGCGGCTTCGCCTTCAATCGCGATCGCCTCTGTACGATCGAGGGTGGTCGTGTCGATGATCGTCAGCTCGTCACCCATCCCCGATTGCAGGCCCTGGGGTCCGAAAATAACCTCTCGAACGGGATCGGCATTGGGCAAGCACAGAAAAACCAGCTTGCACTGCTTTGCCATATCGGCCGGGCTCGCGCAGGCAATGCCGCCTGCTTCCTCCAAGACCCGCAGGGCCTCGCTCGCGCTATCGAACACACGTAACCCGTCAACGGATTTGGCGAGATTGAGAGCCATGCCCCGGCCCATGCGACCCAGTCCGATGAACCCTGTTTCGTCAGTGGCAGTCATGGGGTCAGCTCCAATTCGTTTTCCGCCTGAGAGAATTCGCGCCAAGATGGAGTCAACGCGTGATTACTTTGGCCAGATACATGTCCGGCCGCACGACGACAACGCCGCTTTGCGGCAGGCCCGCGCTCACCGCCGCATTTGCTGCCGCACCTGTCACGTCCACCTCAATAACCGGTCCGCTCCAGCCGGGCACGTTCTCGCTCGCGGCCCCGCCGAGCCGGAGCACGACATACCCGACACCGGACAGCCAGTCGAAGCTGTTTCCGCCCTCCCATTCAAACCAGGGGAAGCGGTCGCCGCTGCGAAGGGCGGGTGGGCCTGATCCATCGCTGAGCGAACTGTCCCGGTAGGAAATGCGCGTCTGCGAAATGGTCTTGAACATGATGCGCCGCAGTGGCTTGAATCTCAGAGCCGTGCCGAGAATGACGGGTAACACCCATGTCCGGAAGAACCTGGCGTAGGGGGATTTTGAAACCATGACGGAGAAGGCCCGGTCGGTCGTGTGAACCAGTTGCACGCCAAACGGCCGGCGTTCCTCGTTGTAGGAGTCCAGGATTCTCGCATCCGTCCAGTCGTTGACGACGGCTGCAAGTTTCCATCCCAGGTTGACCGCATCCCCGAGCCCCGTGTTCATGCCCTGTCCGCCGGCGGGACTGTGAATATGCGCGGCGTCGCCTGCCAGGAACGCATTGCCTGACCGGAAGGTGTCGACGATGCGGTGGTGAACGCGGTAGCCGGAATACCAGGAATGTCCGGTGATCCTCGCCGGTATGTCGAGGACCTCGTCGATGTGGGTTTTCAGGACATCGAATGAAAAATTGTCAGGATCGGCGACGGTTGGAGGGAGAATGCCGATCACCCGGTACTGGTTGGGTCCCGACATCGGGAAGAACGCCAGGAACTCTTTTCTGTTCATGGCGAGGAGCAGGCCCTGCTTCTCCACTTCCAGCTCGATATTGATGTCTGCGACGAAGAAATGCTGAGGGTTGGTTGCTCCCGGAAACGGCATGTCGAGCATATGGCGGAGCGGACTGTGGGCGCCGCCGCAGCCGACAAGGTAGTCGCATTCGAAGGCTTCCGTGCTTCCATCGCCGTGCTTCAGCGTGCCGGTGTAACCCTCACCGCTCTTTTTCAGATCAACGACGTCGGATGACCACTTGATGGCGCCGCCTTGCGCGGAGATATAGTCGCGGAGCAATTCCTCGTTGCGGGACTGCTCGAGAATGAAGAGGTAAGGGTAGGGGCTCAGGCCCGCTCCGATTTCGCCGAACCGGATCATCGCGCGGGTTTTGCCCCTGACAACGAACCTGACACTTCCGGCAACAAACCCTTCGTCCGTCGCGGTATCCGCAATGCCGAGCTGGCGATACTGCTCCAGGGTGCGCGCCTGCACCGCAAGCGCCTTGCTCAACGCGGTAATTCCGTCCTTGCGGTCGACGATGACGTGTGGCGCGCCGTAGCGATGCAGTTGGGCTGACAGCATGAGGCCGGTCGGCCCCGCACCGACAACGAGGATTGGCGTCTTGATCATCGTGGCCTCTCTCACTCCTCACACGGCGTTATCGGGTTTGCTCGGGCGTTCATTCCATTGCTCGCCCGAGACAGGAAACGGTTCAATTCCTCATTGAGAATAATGATCCTGTGTGCCGGGTCCATGGCGAACTTTGGAGCGGAAGCCGCTGTCGCTTGAGGACGGGCTATGCAGGCACCTAAGCCTTCCGTTCAGCCCTGATGTGGGTCGATGTCATTTCGATCAACGTGTGGCCCGACTGGCCGGTGACCCGGGTACGGATGACGGTCAGTTTTTGCCCGCGACGCACAGGCGTTGCGGTGGCGGTCAGCGTGCCGTCTCGCTCGTTGGCCATCAACACGGTGTGCAGGTCAATCGCCAGTGGAAAATTCTGACCGTCCTCATCGACCTCGCTCACATCGCCAATGGCACAAAGGGTTGCGGCGACATCGGCAAACCAGACCATGGCGCCCGCGTGAACCGTTCCGAACGAATTCACGATGCCGGGCTGCACCGGCATGCTGGCAACGACGCGGTCTTCAGCCCGATCTTCAATGGTGAATTCAATCTGTCCGCTCCATTTGCTACGCCCGAGTTTTTCACGAATGCCCATGTGTCGCCCTCCGCTTGCGTCCACCCGTATCTTGCCGCACCACCGCTTCCGCGGCGATGCGCGCTTGTTGTGCGTCAGGTGAGTACCGGAAGCGGATATCAGACGAGAACACGGTCAGAAGGTCACGCCAGCTTTGCGCAGAACGGCTTCCATATCGTGAATCTGCACGCGTCTATCGTCGATTTGAAGCAATCCTTCCATCTGCACTTGGCGTATCAGACGTGAGATCGATTCCGGTTGTGCTCCAATCATTTCGGCCAGTTCACCGCGTTTGATTGGAAGCTCGACCGTCGGACTGCCAGTATCGTCGCGATAGCCAAGCTGCTCATAGAAAACCATAAGCACATGCAGGAATCTCGACTTCATGCTCCTTGTCATACTCCGTGCATAGTCGCTCTCGACCTCACTCAAGTCCTCGATTGCATGTTGCAGGAACCGCTCTCCCAGTTGCAGGTTTGCCGCCAGAAGCCTTGTGACATAGGAGCGCTCGATGAAACAGACGATGCTGGGCGTCATGACCTCGGCCCAATTCAGATGAGCCTCCTTGGTCAAATAGGCCCTGTAGCCGATCGTCGTTCCGCCGCTGCACAGTCTCAATAGAGCCGAGTTGCCGTCTTCGTCCAGACGCCGCAGGCCGATCAGTCCTGATTGGATGCAATGGATCCCACCGCCTTCATCGCCTTGATCATAGAGTGTTGTCCCTGGGTCGAACATACGGGTTTGTTTGGCCTGATCCACCAGCGCCAATTCAGCCCCAGTGAGATCGCGCCATTCGGTCGTTTGGCGCGAGGGGCAGTTGGCGCAGTTATGAGAAGGGTTGCACTGGGTCATATTCATTCCCGGACCGGGGTAATCCATACCGTCGGCCTTCCATTACGCACTGGAGCATTCAAGCGAGTCCTTGCGATCAGTCTTCCAGCCGACATGACCAAGATCAAGGCGCGTCGCGAAGCTTACCGCAATAGTGGCGTGCTGAGGTCGGAATTCTGCATGATGGCGCGCTCGCAATGCCAATTGCTCGGAAAGAAATCCTGAAAGCCGCTGAGAACATGCTGGAGCGTCATGGTGACGACGCCGTAACGCAGGTTGATCAGCGGATCGCCGAGCTTGGATCCCGGGGCCAAACCGAGGCGGAAGAACTCTGGAGAGAAATCCGTAAGGCAGTAGAGCTGCTCACGAGCCGTTCACGAGACAAAACCAAGCACTGACGCTGGCATGCGCGTCCCGGCTCCATGGGCGCGTGTTTGCCCGTCCCACCCGGTATCGCTTAGTTGAGGACTCTCTGTTTGTCCCGCCGGCTATCGCCACCTTGAGGACTCTCTTTTTGTCCTACCGGCTATCGCCTGCTTGAGGACATGTTTGTGCGCGCTATCGCTTCGCACCATGAGCGCCGGAATCGGGAATTCAACACATTGCTGCCGAACAGTGCCGGTCATGTGACATCTGCAAGCGAGGAACAGGATGGCCAATTCAGAACAGAAAAATGACCTGGTCAAATACTATACGGGCGTCGGCGTCGCCCTCGGTACCGCTTTCGGTTTGGCGCTTGGCGCAATGCTTGATAATACCGGCACGGGTCTGGCGCTCGGTTTGGCATCAGGCGTGGCCATCGGGGCCGCTATCGGCAGCAGCAAGAAGAAACGCGACACCGCAAACGGCACGCAATAATGGGGATTTGAATTGCACGAAGAAGAACTCAAGGCGCTCGCGGAACATGACAAGCCCAGGGCCGTAGAACACATGTTCAACAGGCTCTTATGGCTGAAGCTTCACACGATCATGCAGCGGCTCGATCCCCCCGCCGAACACGACGATACGGTTGAGCACATGCTTACCCGGGCCCATGAGGCCGGAGACACGGAAGCCCAGGACCTCATGACGGATACCGGCCGGGAAAAAGTGCGGCAGGAAGCTGAGGTTTTCGTGGACAAGCTGCTCGCCGAGGACGATGACGGCATGCCTCAAGAGAGCGGCGAAAGCCCCGCTTGAAGCGAGTGTTTACTTGCCCTGTCGGCTATCGGCTTTCTTGGATGCGCTAACGTTTCGCTGCATGAGCGTGAGTTGAGGACAGGTTTTTCACTCCGTCATTCCGGCGAAAGCCGGAATCCAGTTGTAGCTTCGCCACGTTTTGCACTGGTTCCCGGATCCCGTGACACGCGTTCCGCGTCCACTGTCCGGGATGACGATTCCTTTGTTCGTCCTACCGCTTCGCTGCTTGAAGACGGGTAACTAACGAACCCGCTTTGCGCCGCGGCGATGGGCAACCTTGGTGCGGCAGCCGCGTTTCCTGTAGGGCAGGGCCGCGTAATGGTGCGGACCCATTGCACCGCGCAGCCGCGTTGGCCGATAGGTGATGCTGCTGGCAAGCACGAAGCCATTGGCTGTCGATACAGCCATGGAAATGGGCATCGGCACATAGGTCCGGCACTTGAAACCCGTCGCGTCGGCTTGCGTTGGTGTGGCCAGGAGTACACCGGCGATCGCCGCTCCTATGAAGAACGATCTCATGACACTTACCCCCCTTTTCACTGGTGCTGTGCAAAGCAGGGCTCAAAGGCGTGCGCCTTGGCCAGGACGGTTCAGGCTGCTTTGCGAGATATTGAGCCTACAGACAAGGCGGGGCGCCACCAAGCAAAGACCGCGTTTTCACGCGAAGTTGTGCAAACCGCTGTTGCCTGCACGCAACATGAACCGGTGAAGGAAGCGAGCTTAGAGAGGTGAGGGGAAAGAGGAGGAGGCAAGGGTGGCCCCGGCACGTGTTCGCACCGGGGCATTCTCTTGTATCAGAAGTGCTCCCCGTCGGGGGTGGCAAGGGACGGATGTGGCTGGAACAGGCTCGCCAGCAGCATGATGCGGGTGGCGACGGGTGGAGGACTTGGGATTACCGGTGCCTGTTCGAGATGTTCAAGATGGCGCGTACGGCTGTCCTCAACGAATGCCTCCCACCATTGCGCCCATGGGTTTCGGGACGGGGCGATATGCTGTTCTGCGTATGTCATGTCTTCTCTCCCTCGATGGCGGGCAGCCGGAAGGGTTGCGCCTGCGGCGTGCCCGAAAAGGTTAGCGAAATGCTGGATCTCGTCTGAAGCGGGAGGAAACTGTCGACGGCATCGGGCCGCTTTGCCAGCAGTGCGACAATCATGATCAGTGCCTCTGTGTGTTTCACGGAAATAATCCCCCGCGCAACGCTTCAACCGCCCAACCGGAGCCTTGCGTAGGAACCGCGATTGGAATGTCTGAGGCTTTCCCCGTGCGCATGAGTGGGCGCGCGAACCCGTACGTTCCGGTGTTGTTTTTTTAGTTGCGCTACTGCTTCTTTTTTTCTGTCCTACCGCCTGTCGGCTACTTGAGGACGGGTTTGAGCGCTTGTTTCTTGCCCTATCGCCTGTCGGCTGCATGAGGGCTTGTCTTTTTAAGTTGCGCTATCGCCAATCGGCTACATGAGCGCATGTTTCTTGTCCTATCGGCTATCGCCTGTTTGAGGACTTGGTGACCCTGGCTTATGGCGCCGGGCCGTATCGGGGTTGTTGTAATTGCGATCCCATGAGTGTCCCCCTTCACCTCATGGGTAGCATTAAGGTTACCGTAACCATTGCAATTGGACCAGCAAAGCCGTGCGCTTTGGTTAACGCGGGTGGGTGAGGGCGGGGATTCAGCGTTCCGGATAGAGTTCCTTCACAAAGTCCCAGGCTTTGTTAATGGGTTCGACCTGTTGCTCGATCCGCTGCATTCCCAAGTAGGATGAGTAGGGCTCGCCAATCGGATTGGTCGGCTCAATTGGCACACTGGGGCTCATACCGAGGTTGAGTCCAACAGAACTTGCCAGACAGCCGCGAACAAAAAGTTTCAAATATTTTTCCGGAAAGTTTTCTGTCCAACGCACGAAGTTGTCGTCGGGCCACATTCGCCGGTAGTAGCCGACAAACGAGGGGTGCTGACCCGAGTTCAACCGCCGATAGGCAAACTGTCGATACCCCTCGATACCGTACGTTTCGGCAAGCTTTCCTCCTCGACGGTAGATGTAAGAAAGGCGGTATGGCGAGAATACGCAAAGTGCCTTCCCAACTTGCCCATTGTTTTCTGAGAGAAGTTGAATCGTCTGGTCAGGAATGAAGGATATTTGGTTCGCAGGTAGTGTTTTCTCGCTGGGGACTAACATCTTCATGTGGTTCGACCACGTGCGAGGAGGGTCCCCCGGCGCAAATGGCTTTTCCTCAGGATATCTATATTGTCTGTCAACATTGCCGATAAGGATGACCAATTCCCCGAGGTTGATGGTTAGGCGATCCGACATATGGCGGAAATGCTGGAATCCGGCGTCGGGAACGACATCTGTTTCTGTCGAGAAACCCGCCTGTTTTAGAGCTTCGATCTCTTCATCCAAAATCTTGTCGACGAGAGCTTGCGCATCCTTACGGCCGTAGCCCGGTTTGAACGGCGCCATGTATTCTGTCAGCACATCCACCAAGATGTCGGTGTTCAGAACGCGCACGCGCAGCTTCCGGTCAGGACGGCGCAGCGTCACGCGCTTGCCCTTGTTCGCGGTCGGCCAGGTCAGGACCTTGGGTTTGTCGACGGGATAGATTTTGATTGGCGATGGGCTGCCGGGATCGGCTGCGAAGGTAGCCGTTCCAAAGACCGAAAGGGCGGCCATCGCGACCGTCAACGCGACGCAGATCACAACTCTTGGTAAATACAGATTAATCATGATCAGAGCAACTACAGGTTGTAGATAATATTCCGCATATATAAAGTAGATATGTGTGAGGAATATACATCGCGCAGATTAAATATTTGAAAAAACCTTTCCGGTACAAGTATTGGGGTTAACGCGCGGCCACGCATTGGGCCGGGCAGTGTTTCGGGAGGTGCGCATGGTTTGCGTTGTGGTTCTTGTTTTGCGCGTGCCCTTCCTCAACAACCGGGTGAATGAATGAATTGGCTCCTGAACCTCTTCACCACATTTGACGGCCGCATTTCGCGCAGGGACTGGTGGATCGGGATTCTGATAATCTCTGCTGTCTCAATGACCGGTCAGTGGATTATGGATCCATCCTCCTTCGAGCTGAGAGAGGACCCCGCCGCCCGGCCATCGCCCGTTCAGATCTTGTGGAGCATAATCGCGTTCATTCCATCGCTGGTGATCACATTCAAACGGCTGAACGATCGCGATCAGCCCCGGCTGCTTGGCTACCTGTTTGTCGTTGTTTATGTGGCGTGCGCGATCCTGTTTCAGATCAGTCCCGAGGACTGGTCGCATTTCGGGACGCGGGAATGGGCATTTGCCTTTCCTCTGCTGCTCTTTTCATCCTGGATCTTCATCGACAACGGCTTCCTCAAGGGCACGAAGGGTCCGAACCGGTATGGACCTAATCCGCTCGATCCCGGCTCCGGCGGAGGGGCATCGGGTGCAGCACCGACTTTGGGTCGCACCCGTTACACTGGTGGCGCCTTTGCACGCGACGCGATTATCGGCTTTTTCGCGCTTATCTTCAGCGCCTACCTGTTTGCGCCGCAGGGCAGCTTCGTAAGAACATTCGACTGGCTGGTCAGCCTGTATACCGGGGTGGGCTATGCAGACCTTAGGGCAATGGAGATTGAATCCGATCATCTGAAGCAGCTTGACCCCGAAGGCGAGCGCATTCGAACCGAACGGGACGAGAAGATGCGAACTTACGTGCAGGCATGGAAGGAGTATGATGCCGGGTGGAAGGCGTCGCTCGACAAGAACTATGTGGCCGCGATCGATGACCTTACCCTGGCGATTGACCGCTACGGCGCACACAACAAGGTCGCCGCTCCGGTTTTCATGTGGAGGGCGCGTTCATTCCGCAAGCTTGGCCAGTACGACAAGGCGATTGCCGACTACAGTACCGCAATCGCTCTTCAACCTGAGCTGACCGACGGCTACTCCGCGCGCGGTGATCTCTACGCGGAGCTTGAACGATACCGAAAAGCTTTGGCGGATTATGACGCGGCCATTCGTGTGTCGCGGGCGCCTGTTGCCCGGTTCGACATCAAACGCGGCAATGTACTGCGCAAGCTTGATGAACCCGAACAGGCCCTCGCTTCGTACGAAAAGGCGATTGAGCGCGCGCGGGAGAAATATGACAGGCTGGCGGTGATCGACGCCGCCATGCCCGACCTGACGCCCGCTGAGCGCGAGACATTTTTGAAATGGGCCGCCAAAAAACGCGATGGGTCAATTCGATGGGCGGAGATTCAACGCGGAATTATTCTGCGAAACCTGAAGCGTTATGAAGAGGCGCTCACGGCTTTCAACGAGGCTATAAGGCTCCAGCCTGACGGTGCTTTCGGCTACAAGCAACGCGGCTGGGTTTACGAGAAACAGGGCCGGCTCAAGCAGGCCCTGGCGGACTATGAACGCGCCTCAGAGCTCAATCCAGCGTCTGACTGGCTGACGAAGGCGCTGCAACGCGTCAAGTCCAAGCTGCAGTAGAGAGCGGAACGGCCAGCCCCTGTCCCGCCGCTTCGCTGCTTGAGGGCCGGTTTTTTGCACTGTCATTCCGGCGGAGCCGGAATCCAGTTGTGGCTTTGCCACATGTTGCGCTGGTTCCCGGATCCCGAGACACGCGTTCCGCGTGCTCTGTCCGGGATGACTATTCATTTTTGTCCTATCGCTTCGCTACTTGAGGACTTTTTCACCTGGGTCCACACCGCCAGCGGGTCCAACGCTCGGTCAAACGCTGTGGAGCATTGCGCTGTTCGTTCCGACTCTGGCGCTGACGTTCAAGCGGCTGAACGACAGAGACCATTCGCGCCTGATCGGCTACGCCTGGGCATTGCTTGGAGTGGGGAGCATTATTGCTCTCCATGCTGGCTATTTCCCAACCGACTCGAAAAATACGGGCACAGGGAGTTGATTGGGCTTCTGCCGTCTCTCATGCCACTGGTTCTCTTTCAATGTTGGATTTTTATCGACAACGGATTTCTCAAAGGTACGCCCGGTCCAAACCGCTACGGTCTCGACCCGCTTGATCCCGTAACCGGTGGACCACCATCAGGCGCGGTGCCTGTCATGGGCCGAACACGCTATACCGGTGGAGCTTTCGCGCGCGACGCGATCATCGGCGTTTTTGCTCTTGTCACAAGCGCATACCTGTTCTTGCCACAGGTCAATTTTGAAAACACGGTCGATTTTCTGGTGCGGCTCTCGCTAGGTAAGGACTATGAAGACTTCGCGACGCGGAAACTAGGACGTGGACTCATAAACGCCTAGCCACAACCGTATTGCTGCGAGTTTAACGAAGGCGAGGAAGTTGGCTGCCAGCTTGTCATAACGCGTTGCAACGCGGCGGCAGTGCTTGATGCGATTGAAGAAGCGCTCAACCTGATTGCGGTCGCGGTAAAGGCGGGGGCTAAAGCAGATTGGCTGCTTGCGGTTCCGTTTTGGCGGGATGTTCGCCCAAGCATCCCGCATTCTAACGAACTCCCGAATGGCATCGCTGTCATAGGCCCGATCCGCCAGAAACAGGCAATCCGATCCCAATCGATCAAGGAGGTCGGTCGCAAGACGGCTGTCATGGTCCTGCCCAGCACTCAACGCAAGACGGATTGGCAATCCCTTGCTATCGACGAGGGCATGGATATTCGTCGTTAGCCCACCACGCGACCGCCCGACATTGGTCGTTGCGGTTCTCTTTGCACAAGCACCGTGCTGATGGACGCGGACAATCGTCGTGTCGAGCATCTGGACATCGGCGTCGCCAGCATCCGCCACGGCATTCAGGATGTCATCCCAGATGCCGGCCTTTCCCCACCGGTTGAAGCGATTGTAGCAGGTCGTGTAGGGGCCGTAGCACCCCGGCAAATCTCGCCATGGTGCGCCGGAGCGCAAGACCCAGAATATTCCGTTCAACACCCGCCGGTCGTCTACGCGAGGAACGCCGCGGGACTTGGCTGGAAGGATGGGCTGGATCGCGCGCCATTCGCTGTCTGAAAGTGCATACCGCATGATTGAAGTCTCCTTTCGGAGCTTGAATCACACCTGAACCGTCGCCGGCAACACCTGCTTGCATGTCCGCAGTTGAGAGTAGAGCAGTCGTCAATGTCCGCTTAGCGGGAGGGCAGATTTTGACCCAAAGCAGGCGTCTCCTGGCATGATTGATTTACTCGTTGCGGTTTCCGCGATATCGGCTCGCTGGAATTCCATACCAGTCAGGTTTCAAGTTATTTGAGGAAATTATAGGCAGTTATGTTGTTGCATATTTTTTGGCCGTTTTGGTCTGCCAATGACTACATTTTGCGCATTGCAACACAGGTATTTATCGAAGTATCTGAACGAAAAAATACAAATTCATGTTTAAAATCATATAATTATAAATGATATTGGTGATAGACATCAACTTGGCACACCCCTTGCTATCGTTAACTTTTGTGCGCTGCGAAACAGGCGCCAGGAACGATAGACAGGGGAAAAATGGGAAAGAAAGCCAAAAAGAAGCGGCTCGTCATCATTGGCAACGGCATGGCCCCGGGTCGGGCACTGGAGCGTCTGTTCGAGACCGCGCCGGACGCTTATGAAGTCACGATTTTCAACGCCGAGCCGCGGGTCAATTACGACCGGATCATGCTGTCTCCCGTCCTCTCCGGCGAGAAGTCGTTCGAAGAAATCGTCATTCACGGTGACGGCTGGTACGTGCAGCATGGCGTGATCCTGTACAAGGGCGCCAAGGTGACTTCCATTGATCGTGCCGCTAAAACCATCACCGCCGAGTTCATTCCTTCCTCTTCCGGCCATGCGCCCCTGGAGCCCTCGGTATCCGTGCCATACGACCGGCTGATCATCGCCACGGGCTCTTCACCCATCATCATACCCGTTCCTGGCCATGACCTGGCCGGCGTTCTTTCCTACCGCGATGTTGATGACGTCAACGCGATGCTGCTGGCCGCCAAGTCGGGCGGCAATGCCGTTGTCATTGGTGGCGGGCTGTTGGGGCTGGAAGCCGCCGCCGGCCTCAAGGAACAGGGCATGGATGTCACCGTCCTGCACCTCATGCCAACGCTCATGGAGCGCCAGCTCGACCCCGTTGCCGGCCACCTCCTGGAGCGGGCAATCAAGGCGCGCGGCGTTAACGTCTTAACCCAGGCCAACACCAGGGCAATCCTGGGAGACGGCAAGGTTGAGCGTGTCGAGCTTGACGATGGTACTATCCTGCCAGCCGACCTGGTGGTCATGGCCGTGGGTATCCGCCCCAACGCCCAATTGGCAAAAGATGCAAATCTCGACGTCAACCGCGGCGTCCTCGTCGACGCGGCGATGCGCACCAGCGATCCCAACATCTTTGCGCTGGGCGAGTGCGTTGAGGCCGATGGCGAGGTATTCGGGCTTGTCGCTCCCCTCTACGAAATGGCCGAGGTCGTGGCGGCCCAGCTTGCTGGCGATGCGGGCGTCACCTTCCAACCCAAGGCAACCGCGACCAAGCTCAAGGTAACCGGTATCAACCTCTATTCCGCAGGCGACTTCGCCGAAGGAGATGACCGCGAAGAGATCGTCTTGCGCGATGCCGCCCGTGGCAACTATCGGCGTCTTGTTCTGAAGGACAACCGGATTATCGGCGTCGTCATGTATGGCGATACCGGCGACGGGCCGTGGTTCTTTGACCAGATGAAACGGACCGCCGACGTTTCTGAAATGCGCGAAACGTTGATCTTCGGGCCTTCTCTGACAGGCGGAATTCCACTTGATCCCGCAGCCGCGGTCGCAGCCTTGCCAGACGACGCCGAGGTGTGCGGATGCAACGGGGTTTGCAAGGGCAAGATCAGCGGCGCGATCGCCGGGCTTGGCCTGAAAACTCTTGATGACGTTCGTGCTCACACGAAAGCATCGGCCTCTTGCGGTTCCTGTACCGGCCTTGTCGAACAGATCTTGATGGCCCAGTTGGGTGATGCCTACAGCCCGTCGGCCGTGCAACCCATGTGCGGCTGCACCGGACATGGCCACGATGACGTCCGGCGCCTGATCGTCGCGCAGAAACTCAAGTCAATTCCCGATGTCATGCAAGCGCTGATGTGGAAGTCCTCGGGCGGCTGTGCGACATGCCGCCCGGCGCTGAACTACTACCTGCTTTCGACCTGGCCCGGCGAGTATGCCGACGACGCGCAGTCCCGTTTCATCAACGAACGCGTTCACGCCAACATCCAGAAGGACGGCACCTACTCCGTCGTGCCGAGGATGTGGGGCGGCATGACAAGCGCCAGGGAATTGCGTGCCATTGCCGACATCGTCGACAAGTTTGACATTCCCTCCGTCAAATGCACTGGCGGCCAGCGCATTGATATGCTGGGGGTCAGGAAAGAAGACCTGCCCGCCATTTGGGCCGACCTTAATGCCACCGGCCTCGTTTCCGGCGCCGCCTACGCGAAAGGCCTGCGCACGGTAAAGACCTGCGTGGGCAGCGACTGGTGCCGCTTCGGCACTCAGGATTCGACCGGTCTCGGCATCAAGCTCGAGAAGTTTCTCTGGGGATCATGGACGCCGGCCAAGGTGAAACTCGCCGTATCGGGGTGCCCACGCAACTGCTCCGAGGCTACCTGCAAGGACATCGGCGTCATCTGTGTCGAAAGCGGGTACGACATTCATTTTGCCGGTGCCGCCGGCCTCGACATCAAGGGTACGGAACTCCTCGGCCACGTGGCCAGCGAAGAAGAGGCGATTGAGATCATCGCCGCCTTGACCCAGCTCTACCGCGTGCAGGGGCGCTACCTGGAACGCATTTACAAATGGGCAAAGCGTGTTGGCATCGATGCCATCCATGCCCAGGTCGTGGAAGACAAGGAGCGGCGCAAGGCGCTCCATGACGATTTCATCCACTCACAGAGTTTCTCCCAAGCCGACCCATGGGCGGAGCGCGTCGCTGGCAAGGATGCGCACGAATTCACCCCGATTTCGGTCTTTAACATGGTGGCGGCGGAATGAAGGCAGATACGCACGACTGGAAGCTTGTCGGAACGCTCGACGAGATCCCCAAACAGGGTGCGCGCCGCGTGCACCATGGCGACAGGACGATTGCCCTGTTCCGCACCCAAGACGACCAGATCTTTGCACTCGAAGACAAATGCCCGCACAAGAACGGGCAACTCAGCCAGGGCATCGTTCATGGCAACTGTGTCACCTGCCCCCTGCACAACTGGGTGATCTCGCTTGAGACCGGCACCGCCCAGGGGACAAACGAAGGGAGAACACAAGCATATCCGGTCCAGGTTCGTGACCGGAAGATATACCTCGATTTTACCTTGAACCAAGTCACTTGCTGAGCAAGGGGCAGAAAACCGAAAAGGGCTGCAAATGTCTTACGTCACCCCACAGGAATTCGCCACGAAGATGATCGATGCGGGCGAATCCAAAGTCTTCATGTCAACCAAGGACACCTTGATCCGATCCTACATGGCCGGTGCGATTCTGGCACTGGCCGCTGCTTTCGCAGTCACGGTTGCCGTCAACACGGGCCAGTTTCTGGTCGGCGCGCTGCTTTTCCCGGTCGGTTTCTGCATGCTGTATCTGCTGGGCTTCGACCTGCTGACCGGCGTCTTCACCCTTGTACCGTTGGCACTCATCGCCAAGCGGCCCGGCGTCACCGTCGGCGGCGTGCTGCGCAACTGGGGGCTCGTATTTGTCGGCAACTTTGCCGGTGCGATGACCACGGCGGTCTTCATGGCCATCATCTTCACCATGGGGTTCAGCCAGGATCCGAACTCGGTCGGTCAGAAGATCGGCCAGATCGGTGAGGCACGAACGCTCGGCTATGCCGCCGCCGGGGGAGCAGGGATGCTGACGCTCTTCATTCGAGCGGTAATGTGCAACTGGATGGTTTCCACCGGCGTCGTGGCCGCGATGATGTCAACGTCCGTCTCCGGCAAGGTCATCGCGATGTGGATGCCAATCCTCGTATTCTTCTATCTCGGCTTCGAGCACTCCATCGTGAACATGTTCCTGTTCCCTTCAGGCATCATGCTCGGCGGAGATTTCACGTGGATCGACTACCTCATGTGGAACGAGATCCCGACGATCGTTGGCAACCTCGTTGGCGGCCTGACATTCGTCGGCGCCATGATTTACGGCACTTATTACAAGACGTCCCCTGCCCGCAACGCGGGCAAGGGTGCCGTGGCCGCCGAGTAACCGGATGACCGGCAGGTCACGAAAAGACTGAAAGCGGGACCCCGCCACCCATGGCGGGGTCCTCGTTCGCAACAGGCATCGAGAGTTTCAAATGCTTCAAAAGCTATCCAGCGAGCGCCTGAGCGTCACGATAGGACAGAGTTCGGCGGCAGGTCTCAAGCCTGAAAACCAGGACTTCCACGGCGCGCTGGTACCTGAAGGCAACGCTCTTGCGCTCAAGGGCATAGCAATGGCGATCGCTGACGGCATTTCCTCCAGTGAGGTCAGTCACATCGCGGCCGAAACCGCCGTAAAGAGTTTCCTGGAGGATTATTACTGTACGTCAGATGCCTGGTCGGCAATGACGTCGGGCCATCGGGTCATCTCCGCGACAAATTCCTGGCTCCACGCGCAGACCCATCGTAGCCGCCTGCACCTGGACATGAACCGGGGCTTCGTGTGCACCTTCAGCGCCATGGTCCTGAAAGGGCGCGCGGCGCACTTGTTCCACGTCGGCGACAGCCGCATTTCCTGCCTTGTCGCGGGCAATCTTGAACAACTGACAACTGACCACCGGACGGTGCTTTCACACTCTGAAAGCTACCTTGCGCGCGCCATCGGGCTTTCTTCGACGGTCGAGATCGAGCACCGCACGCAGAGCCTGCGCCCCGGTGACGTCTTCGTCATGACAACAGACGGTGTCCACGAACATGTTACAGGCCGGGAAATGGCAGCTCTGATTTCAGGGTCAGATGATCTTGACGCAACGGCGCGGACCATTCTCGACAAGGCGCTGTCAAACGGCAGCGCGGATAATCTCACGATCCAGATCGTTCGGGTCGATCAGGTTCCGCCGCGCAACGCGACCGGCATTCTTCAAAGTTTTGATCTCCTGCCGCCGGCGCCGATCCCACAGGTTAGCTCGGTCTATGACGGCTATCGCATAGTACGCCAGATTCACGGCTCGAGCCGCAGCCATATCTTTGTCGCCATCGATCAGGACACGGGCACCAAGGTCGCCCTCAAGGTGCCGTCCGCAGACTTGCGCGACAACGCCGACTATCTCAGGCGTTTCGCAATGGAAGAATGGATCGCGCGCCGGATCAACTCGCCGCATGTTCTCAAGGCCGCGCCGGCCCATCGCGAACGTGACACGCTTTATGTCGTCACCGAGTTTGTCGAGGGGCAGACCCTGCGCCAATGGATGGCAGACAACCCGCAGCCCGACCTCGAGACCGTGCGCGACATGATCGAGCAGGTTTCAATAGGTCTGCGCGCGTTCCACCGCAAGGAGATGCTGCATCAGGATTTGCGGCCCGAGAACATCATGGTCGATCGGGACGGGACGCTGAAGATCATCGACTTTGGCGCCGTGCGCGTCGCCGGCGTTCTGGAGGCCGATCCCGAATTCGACACCGGTGATATTCTGGGGACGCACCAATACGCCGCGCCTGAATACTTTCTGGGTGAACCGGGCTCAGAGCGCTCCGACCTCTACGCGCTCGGCGTCATCGCCTACGAGATGCTGACCGGGCGCTTGCCCTATGGCGCCCGCATGGCGCGCGCATCGAACCGCGCGCAGCAGGCGCGCGTCGCCTACACGCCCTTGGCCACCTACCGGCAGGACTTGCCTGTATGGCTCAACGACACCTTTAGGAAATCTGTCCACCCCGACCCGGCAAAGCGCCAGGAAGTTCTCTCCGAGTTCACCCATGACCTTCGCCAGGCACGTGCGGGAAGTCTTGCTGGCAGGACCGTTCCAATCATCGAGAAAAACCCCGTCCTGTTCTGGAAGATCGCCTGCGCCCTGCTGGCCGCAACCGTGCTGGCCCAGCTGGTTTGGCACTGAAACGGACGGTTTCGGAATCACATATGCAAGACTGGAGGAACAGAAAAATGCTGAGCAAGATTGAAATGACCGAAACGATCATGGAAGCGAAGTTCGCCAAGGGAACAAGCTGGGAAGAGATTTCCAGCGCCATCGGCATGTCACCCGTTTTCGTTGTTTCGGCCTGCCTCGGCCAGAACACCCTGCCGGCTGCGGCAGCCGAGAAACTCACCGCGTTCCTCGGTCTTGGCAACAGGGCCAGGGAAGTTGAGACTTCCCTGCAGATGCCACCCAAGAAAGCACAGGAAGCCGAGATGGTTTCCAAGGACCCGCTGATATACCGCTTCCACGAAATTACCTATGTCTACGGGGATACGATCAAGGAGCTCATCCATGAAAAATTCGGCGACGGCATCATGAGCGCCATCGACTTCGACCTGCTAATCGACAAGGTGGAACATCCCAAGGGTGACCGCGTAAAGGTAACGATGAGCGGGAAATTCCTGCCCTACAATCAGTGGTAGCTCGCCATGCTCGCCGTGGCCCGGAATTACATCAATTCCGGACCCTGCCGAGGATTGCTGGCCTGGCCTGTGCAGGACTAACGCGTTTGTCCGCTTGTGGCACATTTCTGCCGTTCGACGGCCAAAGCCGGGACGACCGCTTTGAGGTGCTAACCAGAAGTTCAGCACAACGGTTCAGCCGATGCCCATTTATGAGTACACGGCCTAGTCAACAAGCATCTGGAGCAACTTGACCCCGAAGGCGAGCGCATTCGAACCGAACGGTTCAAGAAGATGCGCGCCTACGCGCAGGCATGGAAAGACTATGATAACGCGTGGTCGGCTTCGTTCGACAAGAAGTATGCAGCCGCAGTCGATGACCTCACGCTGGCGATCGATCGTTATGGCGCGCAAAACAAGATCGCCGCTCCGGTTTTCATGCGGCGCGCGCGTTCATTCCTCAAGCTCGGCCAGTTTGACAAGGCGATTGCCGACTACAGTACCGCGATCGCGCTTCAGCCTGAGCTGACCGACGGCTACTCCGCGCGCGGTGATCTCTATGCGAAGCATGAGCAATACCGGAAAGCTTTGGCGGATTATGACGCGGCCATTCGTGTGTCGCGGGCGCCGGTTGCCCGGTTCGACATCGAGCGCGGCGACATGCTGCGCAAGCTTGAAGAACCCGAACAGGCACTTGCCTCATACGAAAAGGCGGTTGAGCGTGCGCAGGAGAGATATGACAAGCTGGTAGCCATCGATCGCGCCATGCCGGATCTGACGCCCGAGGAGCGCGAAACATTCCTGAAATGGGCCGCCGAAAAACGCGACAAACCCATCCGGCGCGCGAATATTCGACGCGGTATTGTGCTGCGCGACCTGGATCGTCTCGATGAGGCGGCCGCGGCCTTTGACAAGGCCATAAAGCTGAAACCCGAAGCCGGGTATGCCTACGTGCAGCGTGGTTGGATCTACGAGAAACAGGGCCGGTTCAAGCAGGCCCTGGCGGATTATGAGCGCGCCACGCAGCTCGATTATGACTCCGAGTGGCTGAAGAAGGCGCTGCAACGCGTCAAACCGAAGGTTCAATAGAGTGAAATTACCAGCTCCTGTCCTGTCAATACGCTGCTTGAGGGCCGGTTTTTCGCACTGTCATTCCGGCGAAAGCCGGAATCCAGTTGTGGCTTTGCCACATGTTGCGCTGGTTCCCGGATCCCGAGACACGCGTTCCGCGTGCTCTGTCCGGGATGACTACTCATTTTTGTCCTACCGCTTCGCTACTTGAGGACTTTTTCGCCTGTCCTGCCGCCTTGCGGCTGCTTGAGGACTTGCTCCCCTTTTTTAACCTTTCGATTGAACCTTTTTGCGCGCTCCGACGACTAACCCTTGAGAGGATTTGATGACCCCTCTCTCGTCGGAGGAGCGAAGCCATGCAGACGCAAACACAATTTTCAGGGCCGGAAACCCGCAGTTTCGAGAAGCACGTCAGAATTGTCTATTGTGAGACCTGCACCGTGTTGTTTGGAAAGACCCTTTCCGTCATGGCCGGAGAGGCACAACACGAAGGCAGATGGTATGGCCGCTCCTGCTGCATTGCCATCAACTGGCTGCTGCGCGATCCAGATCATTGCGTGAATGAACTCAAAGACTTCAGGAACGAGCCTCCCACAATTCATTAAACCGCATCACGAGAACAGCTCTCCGCAGCTTGAGGTCTTCCACTTGCCGATGGCGTCTTCATTGGGCCGGATGCGCTGGATCTTCCCGGAGGCGTCGGTGGAGATGATGGCAATACAGAAGATCGGCTTGTTGTCGCCGGTCGACCGTGTGGCTTTCTCCCAGATGTAAACCGTGCCGCCGCCGGCGAGCGTGTTCTGCGTCTTTGCCGCCCCATGGGCGAGGAAGAATGCCTCTGCCGACCGGCCAATCCACTTGCTCTCCATGTCCTTGCGCGCCGAACGCGTCGTGCTGCACGCGGCGAACGCAAACATAACGGCAATCAGGACAACAGTTTGAACTGTACGCATCCTTGGGTCTTTCGTCAGACACAAAAAAACCAAAATACCAACCAATTAGCCCATAGCGCCCAACTGGCGAATAATTAAGGCGGTGGGAAGACGGGATGAGGGCGCGCGTCCGGGACCTGCCGCCAAGCAGTCGCAATTCCGCATTTGATCTGAAAGCCGTTCTTTACGCTTCGTTAACTGCGCTTAACGCATTGTGAATTTGTGAGATTCGGCCGCCTGGGAAGACTGTGCGGGTACGCAGATTGTCGGGGGACAATTGACCAGGCCGGGCCGACAGGGGTCATCCATCATGACGGCGGTCATCATAGGCGATGAGGTTACGATAACCGGGAACATTATTTCGACCGGGAAAGTTCAGGTCGAAGGGAGTGTGCAGGGTTATATTTTCTGTTCCAATCTCAATATCTGTGAGCATGGTCGGGTTTCCGGCATTGTTGTTGCGGAAAATGTGACGGTTCACGGGCGCATCTCGGGTTCGATCAACGCCCTGAGCGTGTCGCTGGAAGCCGGCTGCCATGCCGAGGCCGACATTTGCTATCGGGCGCTCAAGCTTGATCATAGCGGCTATTTCGAAGGCCAGTCGCGGCATTCCGAAAATCCGTTTACGCAAGCCATGGTGCACCTTGAAACCTTCAGGCAGGACAACCCACCGGCGAAACTCAGCGAACAAACTGTGAAGAGCGCCCAGGTGCTGGTGCCCGCCTTGCCGCCGATTGCAGACACCAACCGGCACAGGCTGGAGCGACCGGCAAGTGCAAATAGCGGACATCGTGTTCGCAGCGCAGGCATCGTGGCCCTGTCGGGTCATTCCAGCGTCCAGCGTTCGGCCGCCTCAGGCTGATCGCGACGTGGGCGAGCATCGAACCCAACGGAATCCAATTCAAAAACTGGAAGGTCTTGCCACTAAACGACCAGGGCAGGGTTCCATCGAGATCGAAAAGGATTGCGACGGGGAATTTTTGTGGTGTCATGCTTTAAGGGCTTTCATCGGCGGCGGAGGCTAAAAGGCCGCCAACTCCCTATTTCAGGCCCTGCGGTATCGTCCGTGACTTCGTTCGAATACGCGCCAGGACTTCCTGTTCCTGCTCATCAAGAGAGCCGGCATCGATGTCTTCGCTGCGCCTCTTTTTGGATTTGGTATTGAAAGACATGCCGCGAACCTCTTCGATGCGCTTCCTGTCAGCATCGGTAATGGGAATGTCGAGTTCACGTGCAACGCGCTCGAACTCCCCATCAAGGTTCAGCTTTTCAACAGACGTTTCGACAACCGCTCCGCCATGTTCCGCAATCAAACCGGGATAATAAGCCTGCCGTGCTTCAATTTCGAGTACATGCCAGTAGCACATTTGATAATCGGTGAGGTCTTCATGACCGGGTAATTCCGTGAGTGTCGCGGAACAGGGAGATAGATAATACTTCAAACCCTTCTTGGTTCGCCCGGGGATGGTCTGCAACCGGAACAAAGAGAGGGCGATTTTCCTCCGGTCGCGCCTCAATATGATCAGGCTTGGACGCAAACCGATCTTCAATGCCGGCTCCAGATAACCCTTGCAGAAGAAATGACTGGCGTCGAAATAGAACTGTTTGTCCGTCTCCTGGATGCGCGGGAGTTTGACGGATCGCAAGAACGCCTGAGCCAGAATTTCCCTGTGTTGGACGTTGCGCAATAACAAGTGATAGCTGGGTCGGGATTCGTGATGGGCCTCAACACAGGAGATACAGTTAAAAAGCTCGTAGAGCGTGTTCGAGCCTGAGCGACCGTTCGTCACCGTAAATATCAGCCGTGCCGGTATTTCCGAGGCGGGAACGGGACTGCTCCGGCGAAGCGACCATATGAGAGAGCTCAGGTGCGCCTTGATTATGTGCCGGCGTTTTCCGCGCGTGAATATTCGTCCCATGTGAGACCGTTCAGGACCTTCATGACCGGTCCGCCACCTTGAGCCATCCGGCAGTTATAGCTGGATTGAGCCACTCCAGGGAACCAAAGCGGTGAAGAATAATTTCTTCAGGTCCCGGAAATGAAACAGTTCACGAGATCCCAGGTTACTTCATATCCAAGTCCCCAGGAATACGGGGACAGCTCTCTCTATTGGGGCAAACGGTCTTCTGACTCAAGCCGGTCATAGACAATTTTGGCGGCGAGGGCATGCCCGTCCGCGTTCCAGTGCCAGTCGCCCTTCACAAACAGGTTCCTCCCATCTTTGGTAACGGCCTTGCGGAACTCCGGCACCAGATCGATGTAGGCGATATCGTTGCGCGCCAGCATCCCGCCCAGTTCGCGGTACCCCGGCGAGTCCTCCACACAATATTTCGGCGTGCTCTTCTTCGCTGTCTGCTCCAACTCCGCAACGAAGTTCAAATCCGAGTCGGAAAAGGCAGGCACCGAAAACACGACGAGCTTGGCTCCCGCATTCTCTACATCCTGTTTGAGCCGTTTGATGATGCGCTCCGTTGTACTCCAGCCCTTTTCGTATTGCTTTGAACTTCCGCAGACATGCAAGGAGAGAGAATTGCCGTCACGAAAGGTCTCTGAGGGCGGTCTGAGCGCTCTCCATGCGTTGCGGATCAGTGAGAGCAGCACCGAGTTGTATTTCAACTGGAACGACCAGGAGTTCTTTTGTTTGAGATACTTTGCCTGGAAAAACTCATAATCGGGCTTGTTGATTGTCCATTCGGCGTCACTCGATTCATCGAGATACGGACGCTTGCGTTTCCCTTTCCGCCCCGCTATCGCGCCTGCATTGAGGTGCTCAGCGTTATTCCTGATATCGTTATGCATATAGAAAGCGAGGAGGACGAGGTCCGGTTTTCGCTTTTTGCCGGCTTTCATGAACGTCATATATTCCTGGAGCGTGCCATAGCCGGCAACGCCGAGATTGTAAGTCACGATTTGAGAATCGTGAGACTTGGTCAGCTGCTCGAGTTGTTTGTGGAATACAGTCTGAAGCGGGACCATGTTCGCTTCCATATATGAATCGCCAAGCACGACGATCCGCATGGCGTTTTCCGGGCCCTGGCCTGGATGTTCGTTGTCGCGAAATCCCTCACTGTTATATCGAACATTCACATATCCCCCCGGCACCTGACGGGAGAATTCAACGCCGGGTTCCAACACCCAGCCGAGTTCCGGGTCGGGGATCCTGTGGATGCGCCACGTTCCATGAGAGGGGTAGAAGGCCCGCAACGCCAGCTCAAGAATGACAAGACTGAGGATGCTGGTGCCCACCACGAGCAACAGATTTCCGGCCCATTTCGGCATGAGATCCAGTTCTTACTTTTCAGGGGAAGATTGATCCGACCCTTATGTATATCAGTCACAAATTTAGTATATTCAATCTTCGAGCTCCAGAGGTAATGCTGCCCGCTTTACCCCCAATTGCAGACATCAACCGGCACAGGCTTGAACGTCCGCAATGTGCCAGGAGCGGACATTACCGAATGGGATTCCAAATACGTCTAGATCAACAAGATCAAGCCATCGAATGTGAACGGAGAAAAACTGTACCTACGGCGGTGCATTTCGAGTGCCATCGCCACGGATTTGAAGGTTATCTGGGGAGTGTCGATTTAAACATCTCTAAATCTCAAGCCCCTAGATTGATGGCCTGATTTGTTGTTCATGCAGCTCATTTTAGGGTGAATGGATATATCGCGTTCCAGAATCTTCTTTTAGACAATCCTGTTTGTTCTGCTGCTCAACGCACCGAGCGTTATCGTTTACGCAAAATTGCCAAAGATTATTCGGACCCATAAAACAAGAGCTGGTGAGATCGTGTTCGCCGTTCCAGGCAACCAAGACGCACTGCACGGTCGTACAACCGCTGGATTCGTTCCAACCGCCTTCTCACACCGTCCTGCATCCCCATCTCGTTGAGCTTCATGTTGGGCGATAGACAAGACGGTTCAAGTGGAGGCAAAAGCTGTTGCGCTTTGGATTGTGATATTTCGCCCGACCAAACTGCCTTTTGATACAAAACCCAGGCAACAACCCAGCTCAGCTGGGCCGTTGATTGGAATTCCTTGAAAGTCGGAACAGATCGCCGAGAGTCCCTCCTTTCTCTTTTTTGAGATAAGGAAAGTCTTTGGTCGTCCCTGGCTTCGATAAGAAGCTCAAGCGCCTCTATTCTTATATGCTCGGCAAATGGAGAGGAAATGCACGATGCCATCGGTCTAGAGCCCTTTGCTAGTTCAGTGGAACCTCAAAGAGGGACACCGCCAGTCGCTTGCGGTGTCTCATGATTGTTAAGCCGATCTAACTTGAGTGAGAAATTTTTCAACCTCTGTTTTCATCAATTCCGACTGCTCCGAGAGTTCGCCGGCAGCAGTCGTAACCTCGCCCGAGGCGGCTCCTGCTTCCTGCGATGCCTGGGTCACGCCGGTGATGCTGGACGACACTTCCTTGGTTCCCGTTGCCGCTTCGGTGACATTGCGGGAAATTTCCTGGGTCGTTGCCCCCTGCTCTTCCATTGCCGCGGCAATCACGGTTGAGGTTTCTTCAAGCTGTTTGACCACGGTGCCGATATCGTCCATTGAGCTAACGGCGCCTTTTGTGGCGGACTGAATTTGCTGAATATGCGCGGCAATTTCCTCGGTGGCCTTGGCCGTTTCATTGGCAAGAGACTTGACCTCGGAAGCCACAACCGCGAAGCCTTTGCCGGCCTCGCCCGCGCGCGCGGATTCAATCGTGGCGTTGAGGGCCAGTAGGTTGGTCTGTTCCGCGATATCGGAAATCATCGAGACAACTTCACCAACCTTGTCGGCCGTTTGCGCCAGCTCGTTCATCTGCACGGAGGTTTTTTCTACATTCTCAACGGCCTGTTTTGAAACTTCGAAGGCCTGGGCCACCTGGGTGTTGATCTCGGAAATAGAAGCCGTCATTTCCTCTGTCGCAGAGGCAACAGTCTGGACATTTGCGGAAGCCTGTTCCGAAGCCGCGGCAACGGCGGTGGCCTGACTGCTCGTCTCCTCTGAGATGCTGGCCATGGACTGGGCCGTGGCGTTCAGTTCAGCGGAGGCCGAAGAGACAGTCTCGACGATGCCGCCGACACTGGCGTCGAAGTCATCGGCAAGCTGGTTCATTGCCTTGTGCTTTTCTTCCTCGGCTATTTGTTTTTGTTTCTCCTGGTCTGCCTCCAGTTCCTTGTTCCGGACAGCATTTTCCTTGAACACCTGAACCGCCCCTGACATGTCACCAATTTCGTCCTTGCGGTTTTGAGCAGGAACTTCAGTTTCCAGATTGCCATCGGCAAGCTGTTTCATTGCTGTTGTCATTCTGATCAGCGGTGTTGAAACGGAACGCGCGGTAAAGAAAGCGATTGCTCCACCCGCGGAAATGCCGATACCGAGGAGTATCCATAGCGTTGTCGTCAGGAGATTTATATCTACCGCCACTTCTTTAGCATCGTCATGAAGTAACTTGGCCTGGTTGTCCTTCATGCCGCCTGAACGCGAGCCGTCTTCCTTCAAGGGGCCCAGCAGTATGGTGAGAAGCCTACCTGCGCGTGGTGCTGCTTCCGTCACCAGCGTATAGTTGGCCATATTCCACTGCTTGGAGCCGCGTATTGCGAACATTTTTGGCGGTAGTGGCACAAACTCACCACGCTTTTCAGCGAAAGCATCAAAGGCTTGTCTCTGCGCCGGAGACATCATGTTCGAAGCATTTTCAAGATCGGCAAAGCGACGGTCGTTTTTTGCCCAAAGTTTCTCGAATTTCTCGACGAACTTTTTGTTGCCGGTGAGCAGATAGGCGCGAATATTAGCTAGGCCCAATCCAAGCGTGCCGCGCACGTCGGCCATGATCCCGAGAAATTGCACCCGGTTGCCTAGCGAGTCTGTAACCTGAGCGCTGCTCAACTCAAGATCAATCATTTCGGTGATTTTCTTGACCATGACCGCTGCAAGAGGGGCAGCTTCGTCAACCAGCATTTTCGTGGCGGGTTGCTCATCAGCCGAATTGGCGATGGCCTCTACCTTGTCCTGGGCTGCGGCGAATTCATCCAGCGTGGCCTTGAAGTCTGTCCATGCCGTAACATTTTTTGGATCGGTCCAGTCTTGGGAGAGTTTATCCATCTTCGCGCTGACCTTGGCTATGTCCTTCCAGACTGCAGCCCGTTCGGTCTTGAATGTCTCGTTGCCGGTCAGCATCCAGCCCCGCAATGAGGCAAGTGAGGCGCTGATGTCGTTCGTCAGGCTGGCGCTAGCTTCCGCTGTTGGCGTACGCAGCGTGTCTATGCGGTGTGACAGATTGCGGACTAAATTCACTTCAAAAAGCGTGAAGGAAACCGCAGTAGCGAGCAGCAGAACAACGGCGGCGAAACCACCAATCAGTTTATGGCTGATTTTCAGTTCAGGAATTTTGAAAGTAGACATAACTTTTTGCCCTTAAAATATTTAAGCGTGTTGATTGTGCTGATGTATAATGTGCGCGCTATAGTTAATTTTTACTTTTTCAGACTGGTGCGACATTCTGGAGCACAAACGAGTTTCTGCAAATGGAAGCAGTTCGCCGCATGATTGGTCAAACAGAACAGGCGGATATAGAGAGGCATAGGCCGTATAGCGAACTTCACGCAAGTATGGCCCTTATTCACCTGTCAGCAGTTGTCCCAGTGTCCCTTTAGCAGACAGTTTCGGACCTCTGGTGTGGAGCGACCCGAATGTCCGCTTTGGGTCATTAGCGGACGAAATATGCAGCAGCTGTTCGCGTCCGCTTCGCACTCAATAGCGGACATAAATCCACACAGCCTGCAACGACCGCTTCGTGCCAGGAGCGAACACATCTGCCGATGCGGCATGCCAGCATTCGCGCGCCTGCAATACGCCGGTCGCCTATGATGTAGATCAATGCAGGCTCCAGACCGTTGTTTAAGCTCACAGCTACAAAACATCGGAAAAATGACGATGCCTGACACTGTTGATGCTTTACGCGCCGAACACAAGAATATGGCGCGTATGCTCGACCTGCTCGAACGTCAGATCGCGCTGTTCGAAGAAGCCGCCGAGCCTGACTACGAGTTGATCGGCCAGATCATTGACTACTTTCGACGCTTTCCCGATCTCTATCATCACCCCAAGGAAGAGGTCATTTTAATGCACCTCAAAAAACGTGCGCCAGATCAGGCGAAGCGTGTTGGCGATTTGGAAGGAGATCATGAGGGCTGCTCGGATAACCTGCAGAACTTGGCGCGTCTCGTTGTGAAAGTGTTGATGGGTGGGGAGGTTTCGCGAGAAGCGTTCGTCAGTGTGGCGCATGAATTCATCGAGAATGAACGACGGCATATGAAGGGAGAGGAGGACGTCTTTTTCCCAATTGCTCTGCAGAATCTGACGGAGGACGACTGGCTCGCCATAGATCAAAAGGTGCATCGTTTCGGGGATCCACTATCCGAGCCGGATAGGCCCTTTCGCTTCGACCTCTTACGCAAGCACCTTCAATAACTCCACTTGAGTTTGTTGTCGCGGCGTCTCTCACGAAGTAGCATCAATATCGACAATGACCCGTCTTGGGATATGCCATTTTCCATGGAGGAACCTGATGTCACTGTGGTCTGAAAAGAAGAGTTCGGAGAGTTATTTCCTCAAGCGCAAGGATAGTGCGGAACGTTTTGTCGGCCCCTTCGGAATGGCGTTCGGCCTGGCTGGCCTTGTGGCGGTCGTGCTGCTGGTCGCGTGGCTGACAGGGGCGATCTGAGACCCTGATTTCCGCTTTGGTCCCATCATAAGGGGGCCGGACCCGCTCTGGCTCTGAGCCTAACGTAGGGGATCAGGTTGAGATCCGGTCTGCCTTTTCCTGGTTGGCAGGAAAGGCGCATCTTTTTGCGATCCGGCGGACCTCCGCTGAACCCAGAGTTTCGCCAGCTGGAGTCCGAGCCTGACGAGCGGCGCCCAGGGATATTTCGGATAGGTCTCTTCAAAGCTGGTGGGTGGCGGTGTGAGCTTCCTGTTGGACACGACAACTTTCCCTTTATGCTGCTCCAATTTCGTCTGCATAAGGGGAATATGGGGACCGGTCTCGCGCAGTCATGTGACAGAGGTCACAGTTCTCAACAAATATGCCGCGCCATCACGTTATGTCCGCTAAGTGCCACAAGGGGACATTCGCGGAAGGATAAGACGCAAGCCTCTATTTGACACATCACGATGCCGACAGAGGAGCCGTCCGCAACATCAGAAGCGGACGTTACTCTCTGTGCGAAATTGGACCTGTTCAGCGATTGGCAAAATGCTCCAGAGGCCCCGGCCATTCGCGACCGGGTGACGCGGGCAGAAGATCTGCCCGGATTTGTCGCCATGCCGAAGTTTGTAGCGGGGTGAGTGGGGGCTTCCGGTTTTGCCGCAAAAGCGGTCATGAATCCGCTTGAGCTGGAACGACCGCTTCGTGCCAGGAGCGGACATTGCACCTCACGCAGATGCGATCGCCAGAACGGTCCGCCTAACTGTTGTGTATTTGCTGTTCAGGCGGCAGCGGGATGTTCGGTTCTGGAAAGTAAGATTTCCTCAATTTTGCTGACGGCACCTTCCCGGTCGAGCTTTTGGATTGCCGCGATTTCACGGGCCATGCGGTCCAGTGCGGACTCGTAGAGCTCGCGTTCGATGTATGATTGGTTGGCGGAGCCGTACTGAGGCCGGTAGAGGTCGCGCGCAACTTCAGCAATCGAGACCAAGTTTCCGGATTTGATCTTGTCTTCATATTCCGGGATACGGCGGCTCCACATGCTGCTGCGCTCAACCTTCGTCGAGCTCTTTAGAATAGCAAACGCCTTTCTGACGACATTGGCTTTGGATAATTTGCGCATCCCGACCTGGTCTGACTTCGCAGTGGGTACTCGGACCGTCATTCTGTCTTTTTCAAAATTGATTACGAAGAGTTCAAGCTTGGTTTCTGCGACTTCACTCTCTTCAATCGACATGATCTGGCCAACGCCGTGCGTAGGGTAGACGATCAAGTCGTTTGTTCGAAAGCCGTTTCGTTGCTGAGGCATACCTATACCAGCCGTGCGCCCTCTTTCTCTTTCTCAAATCATCCTAAGACACAGGTCTAAACACATCGTTAGGCTGCGTTGCAGAACCACTCATTGAATCCAATAGCGAATACAGTCTTTGTTCAGCGGCAAACCAATGCCCGCTTTGCTACCCAGAACAGGCCTGCTGGCAGGTGGCCCAAAACGCCCGCTAGGTGCCAAAAGCGGACACTGAGATTGGCGCAAATCCAGCCTATTTCAGCGGTTCCTCGAAGAGACGGTCCGGTCTGCCTAATTTGCGGACGAGGCTGAACCTGATCTTGTCGTAGGTCTCATCCCGCGCCGATTGAGTTCCTGAGTGTATTACGTCAAACTGAAATCCATCCGGCAGCTACCCGCACTTCTCGCTGACCCTGATCGAGACAAAGCCGATGGCGTCATTCAAGCCATGAGGCAGATGGTGAAGATCGACATTGCAGCACTTGCAGCGGCGGCCACTAAAAGCGGATAGCTGATAGAATATGAGGAGAAGTGCCATGAGTTATATTCAGGGATTTCTGATCCCCGTCCCCACCGCGAATAAGCAGGCGTACATCGACTTGGCGGCCAAGGTGGCACCCATCTTCATGGAGTATGGCGCGAAAGCCATCTCGGAAAATTGGAGCGACAGCGTGCCGGATGGCAAGGTCACCGACTTCAAGCGTGCTGTGAAAGCGAAGGATGACGAGGCGGTCGTCTTCTCGTGGATCGAGTGGCCGGACAAAGCGACATGCGATGCGGCCGCCAAAAAAATGGAAACCGACGAGCGCTGGAAGCAGATGAGCGATATGCCGTTCGACGGCATGCGTATGATGTGGGCGGGGTTCGAGCCGATCTTTGAAACGCGGGCGTAAGCGGCGTTAGCGACGGGTCTGACTCTGTAACTCGTCGACGACGATCTCGCACAGTCGCGACGCCGGCGCAGAGAGGTCAGTCTTTGTGTATAGCGCAAAGTCGACCGAAGGAAGTTTTGGGAGATGCGATGACGGGGGCACCGGACGCAAACTCCCCTTGAATGAATTTGATGTCCGCGCGGTAATGCCTAAGCCTGCTTCAATGGCTGCCTGCAAACCCGAAAGACTGGGACTGGTGAACACTATTTCCCACTCCCGGCCAGCTACATCGTCATACACGATCTGGATGCCAGTGCCTGGGGCTATGACGGTCAGACACAATTTGCGAGGGCGAAGCAGAAAAAGGCGGCATGAGCGACAACAACCTGACGCACACGAGATTAAGTCGAGAGAGGCATGTCCAGTCCCTCCCGACTTCCGCTTCGGGTCAAAAGCGGGCATAAACTAATACAACGCCAGATGACCGTTTTCTGTTCGTAAGCAGACAAAAACGACACCAGAGCTACCCACTCAGCCTCTGGGTCGGTGCCGCCGCGATCCATGCCATCGCCGATATCGCCTGTTATCCCTATACGGCCGCGATCGGGGAGGGGAACATCTCGCTTCAGCCCTTCCCGACCATTCGCGACTGGGTGAGGCGGGCGGAACGCCGCGCGTCTGAGGAACAAGTACTAGCAACCGGGGCTGGAGTGGAACAGCTGGGTGTAGTACTGCCGTCTCCCCCTTTGCACCATTCCGACACCGATCATGCGGAACTGCGGGTTCATGATGTTCTTGCAGTGGCTTGCGCTCCGAAGCCAGGCCTGAACCACACGCTGCGGCGAAGCATTGTAAGCGACGTTCTCGCCCCAGTTGAGCCGTTTGCCGCAGGCCTTGAGGCGAACGGCTTGAATGCGTTGGCGCATCCGATTGTGAGAAAGCCGGCCGGCCGACGCCAAGTGGCGGCTCCATTTCCGTGCCGCACGGCCGAGACCGGAATTCCAGGCCAGGGGAGGGGCCGGGGGCTTGCGGATGCCGCCGCAGACGGCACCGTTCGCGCGGGCCTGATTGGTCAGTCGAACAACCTGGCGCTCGAATGCGCTTGCCGTGGCGTCTTGGGCATTCGCAGGTGCGATGAATGTGGTTCCTGAAGCCGTCAGCGCGACAAACGTCGAAATGATGAGTGTTCGTTTGGCAATACCCAGCATGAACGTATGCACCTATCGATCCCGCAAGGGATTGGCCAGGTTCCTTCAAAGTGACCAACCTACCAACAATCACGCAACGGCTTCCCATCCCCGCTCAACCACA
>Ga0209633_10000725_pt1 | contig 37367 bp, 39 predicted proteins | sample Cruoilmetagenom1_FD_187290 | JGI IMG/M metagenome (GOLD analysis project Ga0209633, IMG submission 187290) | Oil polluted marine microbial communities from Coal Oil Point, Santa Barbara, California, USA - Sample 1 (SPAdes) (version 2) | ecosystem: Environmental > Aquatic > Marine > Oil seeps ...
GGGGCCTAATGGAAGTACCCGACTTCCTATATTGGCTCCGGTAAAACCAACACCAGACAAAGGCTTGTCGATGACCACGCCCGGCCCGAGCGAAGAACGCGCCTCCAAGCTTGCATTCAGAACTGAAATGAACTTCGACTACGGAGTAGCGAGCGAGGTTGCGCCCGGCGTGCGCCGGATCGTCGCAAACAATCCTGGGCCATTCACCTACAAGGGCACCAACACATACATCGTGGGACACGGGGATGTCGCCGTCATTGATCCCGGTCCAGATGATGCGGCGCATTTAAAAGCGCTCAGCGAAGCACTCAGGGGCGAACGGATCACCCAGATCCTGATCACGCATACGCACCGCGACCACACTGAGGCAGTCGTTCCGCTTAAGGACTATTCCGGTGCACCGGTTCTGGCATTTGGCAATACGGGGAAAGAACGCGGCGCGCGCACGACAAGTCCGTCAGGCAAAGCCTTTGTCGATCTGGAGCTTGCGCCTGACGAGATTCTGAAAGACGGAGATACAATCAAAGGTGGTGACTGGGCCTTGGATGCCATCCACACACCAGGCCACGCGCCGGATCACCTTTGTTTCGCGTTTGTCGGCCAACGCACGGTATTATCTGGCGACCATGTTATGGGATGGAACACCACCGTTGTTGCGCCTCCTGAAGGAAGCATGGCGGACTATATCTCGTCTCTGGAGCGGCTGCTGGACCGTAATGACAAGGTTTTCCTGCCCGGACACGGGGGGCGAATTGAAACGCCGAGACGGGTTGTTCGAGCCTATCTCATGCACAGAAAAATGCGAGAATCAGCAATTTATGGCTGCCTTGAAAGCGGCGACCGTTTTATTCCCCAAATTGTCCCCAAAATTTATGGGAGTCTCGACGCGAAGCTCGCGCCCGCGGCCGCACTATCGGTGCTTGCACACCTGGAGCACCTCGTGGACCGAGGCCTTGTTGAATGCGAAGAGCTTCCTGCTGCAATTCACTCAGCCTTTTCAATTCCTCCTTCCTCGCCTCTTCCCTGAGTTTGGCGAGACGGGCCTCTTCTTCCTTCTTCGCTTTCGCCCGCAGTTCACGTACGCGTTTTTGCTGTTCACGCGCGTCTTTTGCGCGTTTCGCCAACGCCACCTCAAGCGCCTGACGCTCGCCTTTTTCGAGACCTGCCTTCACTTCCTTGAACAAGCGCTCAATTCGTTTGGCATTGGCTCCAAAGTCATGATCGCCGTGACGGGAGGCAGAACGGACATCGATACGCGAATCATTGGTGGTCGCCGCGACGCGTATGACAACATCGTCGGCGTAGCCCATGAGCAGCGTTCTTGCGACCGCTTCGATATGACCCGGACTTTCCCCTTTGGGTTTGCGCTCATCGACTATTTGCCAGTCAAGGCGAACTACCGCTTCCCGCGCCAGGTCAAAAGCTTCCTCAGTGGATCGTTCAAGGACCATTGGCCGAACATCCGGATATGCGGCAAGTTGCAGTTCGTAGGTCTTTGCGCCGGGGTAAGTTGTCGGATTTGCATCTTTGTCCCGCAAAACTGCGACGCGCTCGAATTTCGGAGGCGATTGCGCATCCGTCGTAATGTCATTGATCTTGGGCCGGGCCAGAAGGTCGGGAAGGTAGAGCATCGGCCCCACCATAAGAGCGATACCGATGAAGGCGCCCGCGGCTGCGTGCCCGCCACCCAGCAACCCCTGCTGCCAGATACGAACAAGCGCTGCTCCTGCGAGCACACATGCAAACAGGCCGCCCAATGCGCCGAGACCCAGCAAATTGGTCGCGACCTTCGCACCAAGCAAATCGAAGCGATGGAGCACCAGGGAGATGATCACCACCTGCGCGGAAAAAATCGCCACGCGGCGGCTCCAACGTGCCTGCTTTGACTCTCTTTGCAGTAGTACGGCGGTCATTTCCAGTCCCGTGTTTGCGGAAATCACATCTTAGCGCAGAATTGGCAGTAGTGCAGAATTCGGACCTTCTCGTGACTAATTACGGCCCTTGAATCCAGATAATGTGTGTGGCGCAGTGACACAATGGTTGCAAAGCATCTATGCGACAATCATGAATGACATTATTGCTAAGTCCATGATCCTTCTGAAGCACTGCACCTGAAAAGAGGCAACGCAATGTCCCCCTTGTCGAACGCCCAAACGCGCGATATCGAGACCCTCATTCATCCCTACACAAACTTGGATGCCCATAGGCAACATGGGCCCACGATCCTTGAGAGTGGCAAGGGCATCTACGTATTCGATAATGAAGGCAAGCAATATATTGAGGGCATGGCCGGGCTATGGTGCACCTCCCTTGGCTATGGCAATGAGGAGCTGATTGAGACAGCGCGCGAGCAACTTTCCCGCCTGTCGTTCAGCCACCTGTTTGGCGGCAAGTCTCATGATCCGGCGATCGCTCTGGCGGAAAAGCTGAAGGAGATATCTCCTGCGCCCGCCTCCAAGGTTCTCTTCAGCTGTTCAGGCTCAGAAGCCAACGACACGCAAATCAAGCTCGCCTGGTACTACAACAATGCGCGCGGGTTACCTCAAAAGAAGAAAATCATCTCGCGCCAGCGTGGCTATCATGGCGTCACCATTGCCACCGCAAGCCTCACCGGCCTACCGGCAAATCACGCCGATTTTGACCTGCCCATTGATGGCATCCTGCATACGGCCTGCCCACACTATTACCGCGAAGCGGAACCAGGCGAGAGCGAGGGCGAATTTTCAACCCGGCTCGCGACTGAGCTTGAAGACCTGATCGAACAGGAAGGTCCGGACACCATCGCCGCTTTCATCGCCGAACCAGTGATGGGCGCGGGCGGGGTAATTGTGCCGCCTGAAGGGTATTTCGAAAAAATACAGACAGTGCTCAAAAAACACGACGTCCTGTTTATTGCAGATGAAGTCATTTGCGGGTTCGGCCGGACAGGAAACATGTTCGGATCACAGACCTTCGATCTCGAACCCGACACGATCTCCGTGGCCAAGGCCATCACGTCCGCTTATGCACCACTGGGTGCCGTGACCGTGTCTGAGGATGTCTATCAGGCAATGTTGGATGAAAGCCGCAAGATCGGCGTGTTCGGGCATGGCTATACTTATACCGGCCACCCGCTATCGACAGCGATCGGACTGAAAACGCTTGAGATCTATGAGCGTGACAACACGGTGGGCCATGTCCAGTCCGTTGCGCCGCGATTCCAGGCGCGTATTCAATCCCTGTCATCACATCCGCTGGTGGGACACACACGAGGGGTCGGGCTGATTGGCGCGGTTGAACTTGTTAGCGACAAGTCCTCAAAGGAACCATTCGATGCAAAACAGGGCGTGTCGGCGCGTGCGGCGCAAATGTGCCAGGAGGAAGGTGTCATCGTTCGAAATATCTTCGGTGACGCGCTGGCATTTTGTCCGCCCTTGATCATTACCGAGGCGCAGATCGACGAGATGTTCGATGCCGTCGAGCGTGGTCTCGACCGGACTTTGGACCAGCTGAAAGCGGCGGCCTGATCAATCCGACGATATCCCGTTTACGGTTCGTTAGGGGGTTTGATTCGAATCCTATGGTCTGGGAACCCTTTTGGGGAGAGATTGATCCGGGCGGGCGGCCTTATGTTGGATCAATCAGGCGGGTCGAAAACAAATGTCGAAACACAGTATCGCGTATCGCGGCTTGAAAGCTGCGGCATTGATAACGGGCGCACTCCTGACTTGCGGGTTCACTTTCAAGCCTGGTGGTCCGCCTGAGCTTCATTTCAAGGAATACAACGCCCCGCCACCTCGCGGTAACAAGATTACGGTGTGCCATGCACATGGATGCCAGAAACAGGAGACCTTCACCTTTACCAGTGCTGACATCAACGATCTGGCGGTATTGATGGATTACACCCGCTCTTCGGATACACCACTGGGCGAGCGCAGGGCAGTTGGATATGCCATCGCATGGATGGAACGCCGTGTCGGACCAGCAACGGGTACTGCGAAAGACCGAGCCAGCCTTGGGTTTTTCAACGCGAGTGGTCAGCTTGACTGTGTCGACGAAGCGACCAATGCGACAAGTTATCTCATGGTCCTGGAGAACAACGGCCTGTTGCGCCATCACACCGTGATCCGACCGTTCTCCAAGGCGAGCTTCTTCCGCTGGCCCCACTTTGCCGCGATGATGAAGGAGCGCCGTTCGGGCCGGGTCTATGCCGTTGATTCCGGCGTTGGACCGAACGGGACCAACCCGGCCATCCTGCTCGCGTCGAAGTGGTACATCAATGACGGCATCGATGCTCCGGCATCGCCTCCCGCCAGAAGGGTTGCTGCGGCGGGCCAACGGCCACCGGTTCAAGAACAGCAGGCGGACGATCTTGGCCTGCTGGTGCAGAGTATTCTCAAGGAACAATAGTCCGATTGGCCGCGCATCTGCGACAAGATTAGCGACCGGGCGGGAATTAGACGTGTTGCCCGCCGTTGATGTGAAGCTCCGCACCGTTCACATAGCTCGACTGGTCTGAGCACAGGAAGTAGATGGCCTTTGCCACCTCTTCGGGTTCACCGAGCCTGCGCATCGGAATGTCCTCATCGACGATCTTATCCGTGCCCGGTGACAGGATCGACGTGTCGATCTCACCGGGAGAAATGGCGTTCACGCGAATGCCCAGAGGTCCGAAATCTGCGGCCATTTCACGGGTAAGCGACGCAAGCGCTGCCTTGGATGTCGCATAGGCGGCTCCGGCGAACGGATGGACACGGCTGCCGGCAATCGACGTAACATTCACCACCGCACCCTTTGCCAGTTCGAGTTCATCAATCAGCCCGCGCGCAAGTGTAATAGGCGCAAAGAAGTTGACGCGAAAAACTGTCCGCCAATCCTCCATCGGCATGTCAATTGCCCCGAGGCGTTTGCCACCCTCGCCCTTCGGTGAAATTGCCGCATTATTGACCAGCGCATTGAGACGCCCGCCCTGATCCAGAAGCCGCTGTTTCATGTCTTGCACCGCTTGATCGGTATTCTCGGGATCGGAAAGATCCACCTGGATATGGTCCTCCGGCCCGGCTTCCCACGGGCAGTCCTCAGGAAAGGCATGCCGCGAGCAGGTGATGACCCGCCAGCCGGCACTGGAAAAACGCTTGACCGTAGCGTGGCCGATACCCCGGCTGGCGCCGGTCAGAATGAGCGTCTTGCGGTCTTCATTCGCGATACTGGTCATGTCCTATCCGCTTCTGTCGCGCGTGCGCCAATGATGCCGCCGCGGAAAATTTTCTCAAGGGTAGAGCCGGGTCCTGGACCATGGCTTATGTTCCGATGCCCGGCGAAACACCACCCTGTCATGCAGGCGGAAAGGCCTGTCATGCCAAAACTCCATTTCATACGGTGTCAGACAAAAACCGGACCAGTATCCCGGCCGCGGCACCTCCCCGACGCCGTATTTGGCAGCAAATTTGGCAACTGCCTTCTCCAATGCAAACCGGCTCTCAAGCGGGCGCGACTGCTGGGACGCCCATGCACCAATGCGACTGCCTCGCGAACGGCTTGCGAAATATGAATCCGCCTCACCGTCGCTCACCGGCATGATATCTCCGCGAATGCGAATCTGGCGCCGCAGGCTTTTCCAGTGAAAACACAACGCAGCTTTCGGATTCGCATCGAGCTCGAGACCCTTGGCGCTTTCCAGATTGGTGTAGAACACAAATCCGCTGTCTTCGATACCTTTCAGCAGAACCATGCGAACATTGGGAAGACCCGATTTGTCTACAGTGGCAAGCGCCATGGCATTTGGATCGTGTGGTTCGTGAGCTTCCGCGTCCTTCATCCATTCCATGAAAAGCGCATTCGGATCTTCCTGCTCGCCGAAGTCCTCCGCCTGTGGCCCGGCATAAAATTCGCTGTCTGGCTCTTTGGTCATAACTCGCGCCAATCACGCGATTTGCCTGAGATTTTCACTCCGGCACACGCGTTTACCGTTTGCTCACCCTGATAGCGTAAGAATGGGGTGTTTGATAGTGCAGTCGCGCTATCGCCGCGTTTGAGTACACGGGGACAATTAGTAATGCGTATGTTCCACTGCAGGATTCTGCCTGCCTTTTCAATTCTTGCCACTGTCTGTTCCGCCGGGCAACTGACCGGTGAAGCCGCCGCCGCACAGGTCAATGGGTCGGCACAAAAATCCGTCGTTACAGCGCGACCCGCGCCACCCGCACCGCAGGTAAATCCTGTTCGCCGGTTTACACAGTTGCGTGCCCAACTTCGCTATGGCGACCAGGTCGTCGCCATGCGCGCGCTGCATCTGGCCCTCTCGCAGGTGCCAGACGGAGGCGCCTTTGTGTGGCGCAAGAAGAGCCGCTCCCTGAAAGGCGTGATCCGGCCCAGCAAGCCGTTCCGCAATGAAGGTGGCCAAGTCTGCCGCCACGTTGTTTACGCACTGGCGCTCGGCGGGTACAGCAAGCAAATTGAAGGTATTGCTTGCCGGCAAAATGATGGCCGCTGGCAACTGTAACGCCCGGTTGCGGCGACAAGCTGTCGTCAAACCCATATGATCGAGAAATAAAAAGACACAAAACGTGTCTTACCGCACACCGGTGCCGGAGCGTACATCCTAGACCCTCGAATGCATTTATGTACGATGAGTGGTTGTGCTACTGGCTCGTTGGGGGCAAGTCATGAGCGAACAAGGAACATTGATGGCGGGAAAGCGCGGCCTGATTATGGGTGTCGCGAACAACCGTTCCATCGCCTGGGGCATCTGCAAGGCATGCCACGCCCAGGGAGCCGAAATTGCTCTCACCTATCAGGGCGATGCGCTCAAGAAACGGGTGGTTCCTCTTGCTGAGGGAATCGGCTCCACGCTCATCCTTCCATGTGACGTAACCGATACAGCCAGTCTCGATGCCATCTTTGACGAAATCGGCAAGGCGTGGGGGAAATTGGATTTTCTGGTTCACGCCATTGCCTTCTCGGACAAAGACCAGCTTGACGGACGCTATGTCGACACAACGCCAGATAATTTCGACAAGACTCTCGCCATCTCTTGCTATTCATTCACAGCCATCGCCCAGCACGCGGAAAAGCTTATGAATGAGGGTGGTTCATTGTTGACCCTGACCTACTACGGCGCAGAAAAAGTGATGCCCCATTACAATGTCATGGGTGTCGCGAAGGCGGCCCTTGAAGCAAGCGTGCGCTACCTGGCCGCCGATCTCGGGCAGAATGGAATCCGCGTGAACGCGATCTCTGCAGGACCGATCAAAACCCTCGCGGCGTCCGGCATTTCCGACTTTCGCTATATCCTCAAGTGGAATGAATATAATTCGCCGCTCAGGCGCACCGTTTCGATTGACGATGTCGGCGGTGCGGGAATGTATCTGCTTTCGGATCTGTCGCGCGGGGTAACCGGCGAAGTCCACCATGTCGACGCGGGCTATCATGTGGTCGGCATGAAAAATGAAGATGCGCCGGATATTTCGGTCGACAAGGATTGAATACGGCCCCAACCCGCATGCCCCTCATCTATTTTATTCGTCACGGCCAAACCGACTGGAACGCGCAACGTCGGCTCCAGGGGCAACGTGACATTCCCCTCAACGATACCGGGCGAGCGCAGGCCGCTCGTAATGGACGAAAACTCGGCGAGACAGTCGTCCACCCGGATCAATTTGAATTTGTTGCAAGCCCCTTAAGCAGAACCCGCGAGACGATGGAAATCGTGCGCCGGGAAATGGGTCTACCGCTGCATGGTTTCCGTACGGACCCAATTCTCAAGGAAATCAACTTCGGGCGCTGGGAAGGGTTTACTATGGACGAGCTGAGCGCCGAGGACCCCGATGCCGCAAAGGCTCACTCAGCAGACAAGTGGAATTCGAATGCACACGGCGGAGAAAGCTACGCAATGCTCTCGCAACGGGCGGCAGAATGGCTCCAGTCGGTCGATCGTGATTCAATCATCGTTTCACACGGTGCATTCAGCCGTTGCCTGCGTGGTCTCGTTCTGAAGCTTGAACAAAAAGAGACAATTGATCTGGATGTTCCTCAAGACAGTTTTTTTTCGATTCAGCAAAATCAGATCAATTGGCACTAGGGCACAGCTCCACTGTTTGACGCCCCTCATCGGCTCGACTAGAAGGGCCAGTAGGTATAACGGGCGAATTCCCCATGTCTCACAACAGTTTCGGTCATCTGTTCCGCATCACCACCTGGGGCGAAAGCCACGGGCCCGCAATCGGCTGTGTGGTAGACGGCTGCCCGCCAGGCATCGAATTTACCGAGGCGGAAATTCAAACCTATATGAACAAGCGCCGCCCCGGCCAATCCCGCTACACGACCCAGCGCAAGGAACCGGACACGGTGAAAATCCTGTCCGGCGTTTTTGAGGACGATGCCGGCAAGCAGGTCACGACCGGCGCGCCCATTTCGCTCGTTGTTGAGAATGTGGATCAGCGCTCCAAAGATTATTCCGAGATCAAGGATACGTTCCGCCCCGGTCACGCCGACTTCACCTATATGGAGAAATACGGCATTCGCGATTACCGTGGCGGCGGACGGTCTTCAGCACGGGAAACTGCGATGCGCGTGGCCGCAGGTGCCATTGCGCGAAAGGTTGTGCCGGGTTTGAGCGTCCGCGCGGCAATGGTGCAGCTCGGGCACAATGCCATAAACAGAGACAACTGGGACTGGGACCAGGTTGACCGGAACCCTTTCTTTTCCCCTGACCATGACGCCGTGCAGGGATGGGCGTCCTATCTTGATGGTATTCGCAAGAGCGGCTCCTCCTGTGGTGCAATCATTGAGGTGGTTGCGGATGGCGTGCCGGCAGGCCTTGGCGCACCGGTTTACGGAAAACTGGACCAGGACATTGCATCCGGCCTGATGAGCATTAACGCAGTCAAAGGCGTGGAAATCGGTGCTGGCATGGGCGCTGCTGCTCTCACAGGCGAAGAAAACGCAGACGAGATCCGTATGTCCAAGGATGGGAAGCCGGAATTCCTTTCCAACAATGCAGGCGGCATTCTCGGCGGCATTTCCAGCGGTCAACCGGTGGTCGCACGCTTTGCTGTGAAACCAACGTCGTCCATCCTGACACCCCGCAAAACCATCGATGCCCATGGCAATGAGACGGAAATCTCTACCAAGGGCCGCCATGATCCATGCGTTGGTATCCGAGCCGTCCCTATCGGCGAAGCTATGGTGGCACTGGTGATCGCCGACCATTATCTGCGCCACCGCGCGCAAACCGGAAAAGGCTGACACCATGTCGCTTGAGGACGTCAAAGCGCTGCACTTCGACGTTTTTGGAACCGTCGTCGATTGGCGTTCAAGCGTTATTGCAGAGCTTGAAGCCTTCGGCGAACGTAAGGGTGTAACAGCCGATTGGATCCAGTTTGCTGATGACTGGCGCGACATGTATCAGCCCTCGATGGACGCGGTTCGCCGTGGCGACAGGGAGTGGCGTTCGCTCGATACACTCCACCGCGAAAGCCTGATCACCCTCATCTCGCGCTACAACATCACCGGTCTGACCGAAGAGGAAATCGACCATCTGAACAAGAGCTGGCATCGCCTCGCACCTTGGCCGGATTCTGTCGAAGGACTCACCCGTCTCAAAAAGAAATACATTCTCGCCACCCTTTCGAATGGCAATGTCGCGCTGCTCGTGAATATGGCGCGCAACGGGGGCTTGCCCTGGGACGCAATCCTGGGCGCGGAAGTCAATCACGCTTACAAGCCCCTGCCCCAGTGCTATCTCGGCAACGCCCGGTTCCTCGACCTGCAGCCATCGCAATGCATGCTGGTCGCAGCCCACAATGGTGACTTGGCTGCCGCCCGAACTCTTGGCTACCGTACGGCATTTATCTCCCGTCCGTCCGAATATGGTCCCAATCAGGACAAGGACAGGAAAGCAGAGAGTGACTGGGATATCGTCACCGATTCCATGAACGGCGTCGCGGACGCGCTTGAGTGCTGATGGCTGAATACAAGCGCATCGTCCTTCTGAGCGGTGCCGGACTTTCCGCGGAGTCCGGCCTCTCCACATTCCGGGACAAGGGCGGCATCTGGGCCAAACATCGCATTGAGGACGTCGCAACGCCGGAAGCCTTTGCGCGCGACCCTGAAAGCGTTTTGGAATTCTACAACACTCGACGGCAGGGAGCGGCAGGGGTTAAACCGAATGCGGCGCATGAGGCACTCGCTAGACTTGAGAAAGAGCATCCGGGCGAAGTCCTGACTGTAACGCAGAATATCGACCCATTGCACGAGATGGCCGGCACCCGCCGTCTGATCCATATGCATGGGGAAATTCTCAAGGCGCTCTGCGCCCATTGCGGTGCCAAAGAGCCGTGGGAGGAAGACCTTTCGACAGACATGGTCTGCCAGATCTGCGAGGAGTCCGGCGGCATGCGCCCCGACGTCGTGTGGTTCGGAGAGATGCCCTACCGCATGGAGGAAATCTACCAAGCGCTCACCGTATGCGATCTTTTCATCTCAATTGGCACAAGCGGAAACGTCTACCCCGCAGCGGGGTTTGTAATGGAGGCCAAGCAGGCAGGCGCCCATACGGTCGAGCTCAATCTGGAACCTTCTGAAGGCGCGTCCCTGTTCGCTGAAGCAATCCACGGGCGCGCGACCGAAGTTGTGCCGGCTTACGTCGAAAAACTCTTAAGCAATTGAAATCAAACAATTAATACCGCACCGATCAAGAATTCAATATTGCCGTTACCGCCTTTGATTGGTGACGGGACCACATCCTTTACCTCCCAACCGGACTGAGATTCCAACCAATCCCTGACGCGCATGGCGGCCATTTCACGTGCTGTCTCATCGCGCACGATACCGCCCTTCCCCACATGCCCCAGCCCGACTTCGAATTGCGGTTTGATCAGCGCCACGAACCAGCAGCCCGGTGCGGCAAGCTTGAGAGCTTCGGGGATTGCTTTGGTGAGCGAGATGAAACTCACATCTGCGACGATTGCTGTCACATTTTCAGGTACGTGATCTCGCGTCAGTTTCCGGGCATCGGTTCCTTCAAGCGCTGTGACCTTTGGATTATCCCTGATGGATGTCGCGAGTTGATCTTTCCCGACATCAACAGCGGTGACATGGGCCGCACCTCGTTCAAGCAGAACCTGCGTGAAACCCCCGGTCGATGCGCCGATATCCAGACAACTGCGCCCCGCTGGATCGAAGTCAAAACTTCCAAGTGCATGGTCCAGCTTCAGGGCGCTTCGCGAAACAAAATGTGACGCAGCATCGTCAATTCGGACCTGCGCGTCTGCGGCAACCCGCTGACCTGCCTTCCTTGCGGTTTTGCCTTCAACAGTTACCGCACCCCGGCGTATTGCATCAGCGCCCCGAGATCTGCTCGCGACCAAGTCTCTTTGCACCAGCAAATCGTCGAGCCGGATGCGTGGTGTCATGTCATTGTCCCCCTGCTCGCTCGACCTCTGGATAGAAATTCTTCATGCCCATCATAGATGTCTCAAAACGAACGAAACCTCGTATCATGTTCCCCACCTCGCTCTCAGATAACATTGAAAGGCTTGGCAATGTTCAGACTGACAACCGGCATCTTTCGCCATCTTGCATATTGCACCGGCCTGATTGCATGCATCGGCACAGTCACCATGGCCGCAGAGTTGAAGTGGCATTTTTACGCATCAGAAGACGTGGCACAGGCGTTTTTCTCTGATTGTACCAACTGCGACGGGGCCAGGTTCAGTGCCGTTTGCACTAAAGGTCAGACTGTTACGCTTATCCCGACCATGAACGTAAAAGGCGGAAAGGCCGGCGAAACGCGCAACGTCACCTTTTTGTTTGGCGACGGCGCGGTCGATGTCAAAGGCGAGCTTGTCGCAAATGATATGGACGGCACAATAGAACCGGAAGTCGCGATCCCCATTGATCATGAGATCCTTCAGCACATGCGCAACTTTGAAAGCGTGGAGGTGATGGTCGATCGAGGACCAGCTCTTGTGGTCTCGCTGAAGGGAGCAGACACAGTCATCAGCAAATTACAGGCGTATTGCCGAGACTAGGATAATCGAACCGGCGCGTCAGGCGCGCTCGCCCGTTTCCGCTGCCTGATCCCGGCCGAGTGCGGAGAAGACTGTATTGACGATTCCATCCGCATCGAGGCCCGCTTGCGCGTACATGACATCGGGCTTGTCCTGATCGATGAATACGTCCGGCAACACCATGGAGCGAACCTTTAGGCCGTTCTCAAGAAGCCCCTCATCGGAGAGTAACTTAAGGACATGCGAACCGAACCCGCCGACGGACCCTTCCTCAATAGTGACAAGCACCTCATGGTCTGCGGCGAGCTGAGCGATAAGCTCCTGATCAAGAGGCTTCGCAAACCGTGCGTCGGCCACTGTCGCGGATAGCCCTTGTGCAGCAAGCTTGTCGGCTGCCACTAGGCACTCCTGCAATCTTGCGCCAAACGACAAGAGTGCGACCGCAGAGCCCTCCTGAACGATCCGGCCCTTGCCGATCTCGAGTGGTTCAGGATTTTCCGGCAACTCCACACCGACGCCCTCACCTCGCGGATAACGGAATGCAGAAGGGCGGTCATTGATTTGCGCGGCAGTCGCCACCATGCGCACCAACTCCGCCTCATCCGACGCCGCCATGACAACAAAACCCGGCAGACAGGTCAGATATGCAACATCAAAGGCGCCCGCATGGGTCGGTCCATCCGCGCCCACCAGACCGGCACGGTCAATCGCAAAGCGCACCGGCAATCTCTGTATGGCGACATCATGCACGACCTGATCGTAGGCGCGCTGCAGGAAGGTCGAATAGATCGCAGCGAACGGTTTGTAACCCTGCGTTGCAAGTCCAGCGGAGAACGTCACGGCGTGCTGCTCTGCAATGCCGACGTCAAAACAGCGGTCAGGAAACTTTTCGCCAAAAATGTCGAGCCCGGTTCCATCCGGCATGGCCGCGGTAATTCCGACAATCTTGTCGTCGCTCTCTGCCAGCTTGCTCAGCGCGCCGGCAAAGACCTTGGTGTAGGATGGCGCGTTCGGTTTGGACTTTTCCTGCGCACCCGTCACCACGTCGAAGCGGGCAACGCCGTGATACTTGTCATCGGACTCTTCCGCCGGCGCGTACCCCTTGCCCTTCTGCGTCACAACATGAACGAGGATGGGACCGTCCTGCGCATCCTTCACGTTGCGCAACACAGGGAGAAGGTGGTCGAAATTGTGCCCATCAATCGGGCCGACATAGTAAAAACCCAGCTCCTCGAACAATGTGCCGCCGGACCAGAAGCTGCGCGTATATTCCTCTGCGCGCGCCGCACGGCGTTCCCAGGTTTTGGGAAGGCGTTTGGCAAGCTGCTTGGCCCAATTGCGGAAATGCCGGTAGGTGCCACCCGACAGGCGCCGTGCGAGATAGGCACTCATGGCTCCAACCGGTGGCGCGATCGACATGTCGTTGTCATTGAGGATGACAATCAAACGCGAGTCCATTGCGCCTGCATTGTTCATCGCCTCATAAGCCATACCGGCGCTCATCGCCCCGTCGCCGATAACACAGACGACATTGCTGTCGGAACCCGACAAATCACGCGCCACAGCCATGCCCAAACCGGCGGAAATCGACGTGGAGGAATGGGCCGCACCGAAGGGATCGTATTCGCTTTCCGCGCGCCTGGTAAAGCCGGACAAGCCACCACCCTGGCGCAGGGTGCGGATACGGTCACGTCGGCCTGTCAGGATCTTGTGGGGATAGCACTGATGCCCAACATCCCAGATGAGCTTGTCGTCCGGCGTATCAAAAACCTTATGGATCGCCAAGGACAGTTCGACGACGCCAAGCCCCGCTCCCAGATGCCCGCCTGTTACGGATACGGCACTGACAGTTTCGCGGCGCAGCTCATCGGCAAGCTGCGGCAGATCGGTGTCATCCAGTTCGCGCAGATCCGTAGGACTTTGGATCTGGTCAAGTAGCGGAGTGTCAATTGGGTTAGACACGTTGCATTTCACTTTCCGCGCTCAGTTTCAGAGCACATTTCGAAGGCCGCGCATTTGAACGGATACAGCCTTGAGTTGCAAGCGGATACGCACTTCGCGTCCAGCCAACTCAATCTCGTCCTCATCATACCACGCCCTGCTCTTTCAACTTTGCAAAATCCGCCTGACTCAGCCCACAGAGCTCACCGAGTATGGCCTCGGTCCCCTCCCCCAACTCAGGTCCCGTGCTGGTTATTCGTCCAGGCGTTTCGGACAGCCGTGGCACGACGTCCGGCATCGTAACCGGATTGCCGGTCCAGTCCTTCACCTCGGTTAGTGTGCCGCGCGCCTTGAAATGCGGGTCGGAAAAAATGTCCGCGATGGTGTTCACCGGTGCGGCGGGAACCTCGAACTCCACACAGCGTGCAAGAAAGTCGTCCCGGCTAAAGCTCTTGATATAGTCACTCATGATCGTATCGACTTCGTCGTAATGCTGAAGCCTTTGGCTCACCTCCCCATACATGTCGGATGCCGCCAGTTCGGGTCGCTCCATCATGTCGCACAGTCTTGCAAACATGGTGTCCGACGTACCGGAGAGCGCAATCCATTTGCCATCACTTGTCTGGTAGTGACCATGGGGCACCGCGTTGAGCGTTTTGGTGCCTTCGCGGCCACGAATAATGCCCGCTTCCGCGTATGCTGGAGCCAATTCATCAAGCACCCGGAAAATCGACTCATACAAGGAAAGATCAATGACCTGCCCCTGTCCGGTCATGTCGCGATGGCGGAGCGCCAGCAGCACAGCAATGGTCCCGTAGAGCCCCGTCGTATAGTCCGCGAGCGAGGTGGAACCCGGCGTTACAGGCGGACCGCCAGGCATGCCGGCCAGATGGGTCAATCCGGCAAAGGCGTGGGCAATCCGTGCAAAGCCCGGTCTGTCGCGATAAGGCCCGGTCTGGCCGTATCCCGAAATTCGCAGCAGAATCAGGTGGGGATTGATCTCGTGCAGGACATCCCAGCCAAGGCCCCATTTCTCAAGTGTACCGGGTCGAAAATTTTCGCACACGACATCGGACTTCGAGACGAGTTTTTTCAGCAGTTCCGCACCTTCCGGCGTGCGCAGATTGAGCGTGACCGAGCGCTTGTTGCGCGCCTCGCTTTTCCACGCCAGCGTATCGCCATCATCCTTGGGTGTCCCGTAGCGTCGCCAGGGGTCGCCGCCGTCGGGGCGCTCGACCTTGATGACTTCAGCCCCGAATTCGCCGAGTGTAGTAGCCACAAACGGAGCTGCTATGAAGGTGGCCAGATCGAGAACCCGGATGCCGGCAAGCGGCGCCACCGGCTCGTCAGTTTTCGACATCGAGAGGTTCCGTACCGGCGGGCTTGCCATCAGCGCCAAGCGTAATCTTCTCGACCTTGGCTTCGGCTTTTTTCAGAAGCGCATCACAATGGCCTCGCAGCGCTTCGCCACGTTCATAAATGGCGATGGATTCTTCAAGCTCGACATCACCCTTTTCAAGCTTGGCCACAATCTGTTCAAGTTCCTGCATGGCAGCCTCGAAACTCATTTTTGCGATGTCGTCTGCCTTGTTCTTTTCAGCCATTTCTCGCCATCATCCTCACTCTAGGCCCCGGCTTTCATCAATGCCTGGACATGCGCGCCAACAGAATTGGCAAGCCCGTTCAGGTCATAACCGCCTTCTAGCATCGACACCACCCGGCCCTCACATGTCTTGTCGGCAATATCGATGAGCTTGTTCGTCGCCCAGGCGAAATCTTCCTCGACCAGCCGCAGGCTGCCCAGCGGATCGCGCTCATGCGCGTCAAATCCAGCCGATATCAGAATGAGATCAGGTTTGTGCATCAGCAGCCGCGGAAGAATGCGGCTTTCGAAAGCTTCCTTGAACACGTCGCCTCCGTCACCGGCACGCATGGGCGCGTTCCAGATATTCCCCACACCTGTCTCGGTGATCGCGCCGGTGCCGGGAAACAGCGGCATCTGGTGCGTGGAACCAAAATAGAGATCCTGATCCTCCCAGAACATGGCCTGGGTGCCGTTTCCGTGATGAACATCGAAATCAACAACGGCAATACGCTCAGCACCATGCTTGGCGCGCGCATGGAGCCCCGCGATTGCAATGTTGTTGAACACGCAGAAGCCCATGGCCACACGCTGTTCGGCGTGGTGACCACATGGCCGGATCGCGCAAAAGGCGTTTGATGCGTCGCCCGCCATCACCTGGTCGACAGCCCGGATGCCGGAACCCACTGCGCGCAGCGCGGCATCCCAGCTCTTGGGGCTCAGAACCGTATCGCCGTCAACGCGCACCAGCCCCTCTTCAGGGACAGCCTTGCGGATGGAGTCGATATAGTCTCCCGGATGCGCCCGCTCAATATCGCTGACGTCCGCCATCGGCGCTTCTTCGCGCACCAGAGCATCGAAGTCAGGCTGATCGGTGACCATCTTGATGGCGCGCAGGCGGTCGGGGCGTTCCGGATGGCCGGGCCCCGTATCGTGCTCGATGCACACGTCATGGGTCAGATAGAGCGTCGCCATTCTGTCCTACTCAACTCGTTTCCTCACTGCGTCATGGCCTATTCATATTCCCCTTGTGAGCGTTCCGCTACCCGGCTTGCGCATCAGACAAGTCGGACGCAACCCAGAAGGACCCCTCCACGATTGCCCTGGCAAGCCCCGGCGCCTCGGTACTGAGCACTTCCGCGTAAAATCGAGCTGTCACAATGCGATCCGACATGTTTGCATTTCCGTCACGGGTCTGAGCCAAGGCACCTTTCGCAAGCCAGATGCCTCCGCTCGCTATGCCAAAAAGTTTGAGGTAAGGCGTAGCGCCTGCCAACGCTGACTCCGGGTTGCTCCTGAGCATTCCCAGCATCCATGTCGTGGCCTCTTCCAGAGCACCGATCGCTTCATCAAGCCTTGCACTCATATTGCCGAAGGAGGGTTCGTTCGAGGCTCGGACTTCACTCAGAATATTCTTCAACTCAGCGATATGCGTTGCAACAACGCCACCTTCATTGAGCGGCAGTTTGCGCGTAACCAGATCGATCGCCTGAATGCCGTTGGTTCCCTCATAGATCGGGGCAATGCGCGCGTCTCGCAAATGCTGAGCGGCTCCGGTCTCTTCGATGTATCCCATTCCGCCATGCACCTGGACGCCATCCGAGGCGACCTCAACGCCCATGTCGGTTGAGAATGCCTTGGCAACTGGTGTGAGCAGGCTCGCCATGGCGTCAGCGGCGTCGCGATCCTTCTCATCCGAGCTGCGCTCGGCAATATCTATCATGCGTGCGGTCATAAAGCAGATCGCCCGAGATGCAGCGGTCTTGGCCTTCATGGAAAGCAACATTCGTTTCACGTCCGGATGAGCAATAATGGCAGACTCACGACCATTCAGGTCTTGGCCCTGCTTGCGTTCCTGCGCATAGGCGAACGCCTGCTGGTATGCGCGTTCGGCGATTGCCGTGCCTTCGACGCCGACGGCGAGCCGCGCCCGGTTCATCATCGTGAACATTGCATGCAGCCCGCAGTTCTCTTCACCCACCAGCCAACCCCTGGCTCCCCCGCCATCGCCCATCTGCATCACGCAAGTGGGGCTCGCGTGAATGCCAAGCTTGTGCTCAAGGGACACGCACGCAATATCGTTGCGCTCACCCAGGGAACCATCTGAATTGACGAGGTATTTGGGCACGAGAAACAACGAGATTCCGCGCGTCCCTTCAGGGGCGCCGGGCGTTCGGGCAAGCACCATATGGATGATGTTCTGGACGAGATCATGCTCGCCATAGGTGATAAATATCTTGGTGCCGGAGAGGAGATAGCTGCCGTCGTCCTGTGGCACGGCCATTGTCTTGATTGTGCTCAAGTCTGACCCTGCGTGAGACTCGGTGAGCTGCATTGTGCCGGACCACTCACCCGCATTCATCTTCGGCAGATATCGATCCTTCAGCTCATCGCTTCCGAACCGGACAATCGTCTCCACCGCCCCCTGGGTCAGCATTGGATTGAGTGCGAAGGACATGCACGCAGACTGCCACATCTCGCATACCGCCATGGACACGGTCACAGGCAGATCTTGCCCGTCAAACTCACCCGGTCCCGGCAAACCGCACCACCCGGCCTGGCACCATTGACTGTAAACCTCAGACCATCCATCCGGCATGGATACGTCACCACCCACAAGCCTCGCGCGCTGTTCATCCCCCGGCTGATTTAACGGCGCAATCTGCGCTGATGCGAATTTGGCGGCTTCATCAAGTATAGCGCCCACGACATCCCGGTCGAGGTCACCGAACAACCGGGAACCGATCAACTCAGGCAGCCCGGCAATGTCGTCTAGGGCAGCGGCTATTTCTTTGACGGGCGCTCTGTAGGTCATCCTGTAATCCACAATCCATCAGCGACGAGGCACACAATCCGGGAACTCGCCAACACAATTGCATGATAACCCGGACCGTGCGACCAAGTCAGCGCCATGGCCATAGAAACTGCAACTCCAGACACGATTGCGCGAGCAGCCGAAGCATTGCGCGCTGGCGGGCTTGTCGCGTTTCCAACGGAGACGGTCTATGGGCTGGGTGCGGATGCCACCAACGTTGATGCGGTAGCGCGTATCTATGAAATGAAAGGCCGACCAAGATTCAATCCGCTGATCGCTCACCTGCCTGATATGACAGCGGCTGAATCTCACGCCAATTTCAACGAAGCGGCCCACAAACTCGCAAACGCATTTTGGCCGGGACCCCTGACGCTTGTGCTGCCAAGACGGCCCGAGAGTGACATTTGCGATCTCGTCTCGGCGGGCCTCGATACGATTGCCGTCAGAGTGCCTTCCGGAGATATCGCCCATGAGCTCCTGCGCCACGCCGGCTGCCCTATTGCGGCACCGAGCGCCAACCGGGCTGGCCATGTGAGCCCAACCACCGCCCAACATGTTGCCGATGACCTTGGAGAAGGGCCAGCGCTCATTCTTGATGGCGGTGACACCACGGAAGGGCTTGAATCAAGTGTTGTGGACGCGAGCAGGGAAGAACCGCTGTTGCTTAGGCCGGGGGCAATTTCACGCTCTCATATTGAAAAAATTCTGGGTGTAAAGCTCGGTGTGCCCGATCTAAGCGCCCAGCCGGCATCTCCCGGACAACTCAAGAGCCACTATGCACCGCGGACACAAATCCGGCTCGACGCACAAGATGCAATCCCCGGAGAGGCGCTACTCGCATTTGGAAACGCACCAATTCGAACAAACGGACCGGTGATCAATCTGAGTTCTTCCGGCAACCTCCATGAGGCAGCAACACGCTTTTTCGCAGCACTTCGAGAACTCGACGCGAGGGGATGCACGACGATTGCTGTTATGCCTATTCCCGATGAAGGGCTCGGTGAGGCTATCAACGACCGGCTCCGGCGCGCAGCTGCACCGCGCAACGGATGAGATCCCACATCAGCAGTAGCGGCAGATGTTCTCCCAGCATCCCCGCATGCAAAGAACGAACTGCTGACGGCATCCCTGATGGAAACAGTTGATGCGGTAGGTATTGTAGCAATCATTGCGGCACCAGCGGCAATCACGGTTGCAATAATTCCGGGCCTTCCTGACCAAAGGGCTGAAATTCCGGTCAATCAGCCCCAGCGTTTCCAATCCGGAAACACTCGCTGTCGTTGGAGTGAGCGCCATCTGCCCGGCCAACGTCCATCCTGAAATGCTTGCGAAGAATACTCCCACCAGAAGTATCAAACCTGATTTGCGCATGCGCCCTCCCCTTGGCTCAGTGTCCGCTGATCAAAGTTATCAGTTCACGGGTCTTTGGGGGATGGATTATTGGGCATGCGGGAAGCTATTGTGCCCAAGATAATCTTGCGAAGCCCTACTCCAAACCAAAACAGCGAAAATGAACGCACACGACCCATCCACCTTTGCCGCACCAAGTGACGAATTGCTCGATCGGTTCATTTCTATTGTCGGCAATGGAAACGCGATCCGCGAACCCGATGAAATGGACAGCTACCTCGCCGAGTTGCGCAGACTTTATGTGGGCAAGTCCGCACTCGTTCTGCGACCGGGATCGACTGAAGAGGTATCTGAAATTCTCAAGCTCGCGAACAAAACCAGGACTGCGATTGTACCCCAGGGTGGCAATACGGGACTGGTAGGCGGGCAAATCCCGTTTGACGCCGGCAATGAAGTGATCGTGTCTCTATCGCGACTGAATCGGATCCGGGAGATTGACCCGTTGGGCAATACAATGACCGTCGAGGCAGGGGTCATTCTGGAGCAGGCCCAGCAGGAGGCCGACAAGGTCGATCGGCTGTTTCCATTGTCGCTTGCGTCTGAAGGAAGCTGCCAGATCGGCGGCAATCTTTCGACCAATGCCGGCGGCACGGCGATGCTTGCTTACGGGAATGCCCGAGACATGGTCCTTGGGCTTGAGGTGGTATTGGCAGACGGACGCATCTGGGACGGCCTTCGCACACTGAGGAAGGACAACACCGGATATGACCTGAAGGACCTGTTCATAGGTGCGGAAGGGACGCTTGGCATCATTACCGCGGCCGTTCTCAAGCTCTTTCCCAAGCCGGAAGAGCAAGCCACCACGTTCGCAGGACTCGCAAACGTCGAGGATGCAGGTCGGTTATTCGCCATAGCCCGTCAAATCGCCGGGGCAGAACTTACAGGTTTTGAGCTTTTGCCCCGCTTCGGTCTGGAGATTGTGCTGAAGCACGGCAGTCAGGCGCGCAATCCTCTGGCGGAAGCGCATGATTGGTATGTGCTGATTGAAATTTCCGGACGCGAGGCGAACGGGTCCTCAAGCGCCAGACTTGAGGATATGCTCGGACAAGCCCTGGAGAAGGAATTAGTGCAGGACGCCGTTATTGCATCCTCCCTTTCCCAGCGCAGTGACTTCTGGCGTCTGCGCGAATTGATGTCTGAGGTACAAGGCCACGAGGGAGGCTCAATCAAGCATGATGTCTCGGTACCGATTTCATCGATACCCGAACTCATCAACCGTGCAAACAAGCTGGTGACGGAAATGATACCAGGGTCACGGCCGGTCCCGTTCGGCCACTATGGCGATGGCAATATCCACTACAATGTGACCCAGCCTGTTGAGATGGACAAACAAGCCTTTCTCGATCAGTGGGATGAAGTGGTCGCCGGTGTGCATGAAATCGTCCTCGACCTCAAAGGCTCGATCAGCGCCGAGCACGGTATTGGGCGCATGAAGCGGGAGACATTACGCAAGGTGAAGGCCGATGTGGAGCTTGAGATGATGCGGAATATCAAGTCCGTATTTGACCGCAACGGTATCCTCAATCCCGGCAAAGTTCTGTAACGCACATGGCGGCACTCGAAATTCGCGAGATTGGCGACAGCGATACCAATGACTTGGCAACCCTTTGGGAGCGGTGTGGCCTGACGCGGCCCTGGAATGATCCAGACGCCGACATTGCCTTCGCACGGACAAACGACAACTCAACGGTCCTTGGTGGCTGGATTGGAGACGCGTTGGTCGCGAGCGCGATGGTCGGCCATGATGGCCACCGCGGAACGGTCTACTATGTCAGCGTGGACCCCGCACATCAGGGTTCAGGCGTCGGGCGGACTATCATGGAGGCCGCTGAAGACTGGTTGCGGGGACGCGGCGTTTGGAAACTCAACCTCATGGTGCGTGCCAGCAATACCCGGGTCATCGATTTTTACCGATCTCTCGACTACGAAACCGAGGAAAGGGCAAATATGTCGAAATGGCTGGACCCGGCAAGGCGCCCGGCACAAGAAGACTGATCACTTCCTGGCAAACGAACCTCACTCAGTCTCAAAACACCCAGTAAGGCTTTGGAAATACTTATCCGCCACCCTGCGAAAACGTTCGGGTTTCGTTAGTTGCGGTGAGTATCCATGTCAAAATCGTCCGCGAAATTGCGCATTGTCGCGTCAAACGACCACAATAGCGCGCGCGAGAATCTGGCAAAGACATTCAAGAATACGATGACTGACCATCTTCGCGCCCATACCGAGGGCACGAACGTCAATTCATCGACCTTGCTCACTACGGACTATCTGAACCATTTCAACGAGATCATCATGCTGCTGGAGCTGGTGCCGTCTGCACCTTCCCAGTTCGCGGCGGAACTCGCCGAATGGCAGCACGAATCCTACGAAGAGCATTTCACTCACTCCGGTTTTCGCGACAAAGAGCTGGCGATTGTCTGCTACCGCAATGCGCCGGAGGACATCCGACGCGCCTTCGATTCCTCAGTTGCCGATCTTGAGCAGGAAATGGTGCTTCTGCTGCAGGACGTACAGAAGAAAGTCTCATCCGGCGACACTGAGGGCCTGACAGGCCTCTGCAATGAATCTGTACCGCGATTGCAGGATCTGGTTCAAATCACAGCTGGTATCGTTAATGGTGCAATTCCCTGCGGTGAAGAAACCCCCAGCAATGATGATGACAGGAAGGACATGACTGCCACGCAGTCCGACGTCGACGCCCTGTTCGACTAGCAATCCTCGCCTGTCGGCGCTATATCGCGCCCTTATGCCTGTCGTAGTTCCCGTACCTGCCGTCTCTGCCGCCGTATTTCGCGACGGCAAGGTCCTGCTCGCCCAGCGCGGCAAACCGCCACTTACGGGCATCTGGAGCCTGCCTGGCGGACATATTGAGCCAGGCGAAAAGGCACTCGTGGCTATCGCGCGTGAACTGGCCGAGGAAACTGGCATCGAGGCCGAGTTGCTCGGAGTTACGGATGTCGCCGATGTCATTCTACGCCACGACGATGGGACGCTTATGGCTCACTATGTAGTCACCGCCTTTTATGGGTTGTGGCGTAAGGGAGAAGCGCACGCTATGAGCGACTGTCAGGCCGTTGAATGGGTTGACCCACACGATTTGTCAGACAGGCAAATGACGGTCGGAACTCCGGCAATTATTGCGCGCGCGGCGACGCTGGCCGCAGGCGACACATCTGTTTCACAAAAATAGAGCGTTCACGAACTTTTCAGGTCGAGTGACTCGCTCGCCTCGCCGGCCGCGCGCAATACTGACCTCACACAGGTATTGAGGTCCACAATGCGCGAATATTGGAATTCTGCTTGTCGGGTTCTGGTTGCAACCCTGGCCGCATGCGCGGTGATGCTGGTTTCGATCCAGGCGGCCCAAGCCAACCCGGATCGCTGGCGCGGACAGGGATGGAGCAAAACTGATTTCGACAAGAAATCGATCGACTATTCCGAAATTCTTTCCGGCGGTCCGCCAAAGGATGGAATTCCATCCATCGATAAACCGCAATTCGCGCCGATCAGCGAGACAAAGGACCTCGCAAGCTCCGAACCGGTTATTGGGATCGACATAAACGGTGACGCACGAGCCTATCCGCTGCGGATCCTCATCTGGCATGAAATTGTCAATGATACCGTTGGCGGCACGCCGGTCTCGGTCACCTATTGTCCGCTTTGCAATTCGGCAGTCGTGTTTGACCGTCGCCTGGAGGGCAAGATTCTGGATTTCGGAACGACCGGCAAGCTGCGAAATTCCGACCTTGTCATGTATGACCGCCAGACTGAAAGCTGGTGGCAGCAGTTCATTGGAACCGCGATTGTGGGAGAGCTTTTGGGTAAGGAACTGAAGACCATCCCTGCCCGGCTTGAGTCCTACGAAAATTTCAAAGCGCGTCATCCAGACGGCAAAGTGCTCGTCCCGAGCAACAAGGATATGCGCGCCTATGGGCGTAACCCGTATGTTGGATATGACTCTGCCGCGAGACCGTTCCTCTACAATGGTGACCTGCCGAAGGACATCAATCCCATGGCCCGGGTTGTCGTCGTAAAAGTCGACGGCAAACCGAACGCGGTTACGCTCGAACTGTTGCGCAAGAAAGGCGAGGTCAAGATTGGCGATGTCTCGCTCAAATGGCAGAAGGGTCAGAACTCCGCCCTGGACACGTCCCAAATTGCTGAAGGGCGCGATGTGGGCAATGTGCTTGCGCAGCGCAAGACGGCAGAAGGGGACAAAGACGTGGTTTATGACGTGACCTTTGCCTTTGTGTTTCACGCCTTTCACCCGAAACAGCCAATTGTAAAGAGCTGAGGCCTTGCGGGTTTGCAAGGTTGCTACGCCTAGCTGCAACCGCATTTCTGCGCTACGAAGCACACATGAATGCCCTTGGCCTCTCAAGAAAGCGAATACGCATCTGCGTCCTATCGGTCCTGCTCTGCCTGAACGTACTGGTGAGCGGGCCGCAGCAGGCGACAGCACAACTCGACTCGGATAATCGACCCTATGATGACAAGCTCCTGAGGATTTCGGAGATCCTCGGCGCGATCCATTATTTGCGGGAATTGTGTGGTGCCCGGGAGGGACAGGTGTGGCGGGACCAGATGAAAAACCTGGTTGATTCCGAGGGTACGACCGCGATCCGGCGGGCCAAGCTTGTTCAGGGCTTCAACAAGGGCTACCGGGGCTACCGCCGCACCTATCGTTCTTGCACCGAACCGGCGAAACTCGCCATCGACCGATTCATGGACGAAGGCGCCGCAATCGCCGGCGTCTTACTGAAAGAAAACCAATAAAATTTGGTCGATGAATTAACCCCAGAGGTTAACCGTTAATGCAGCGCAGGCACGCAATCTGCGGCGCGCATGTGGTACCACCAATTCAGATAGCAAATGAGCAATAGCGGGTGATCTGCGGCCCGGTTTGGCCGCCGAACAGGACAAGCAAAAAAGAATGGACATCACCGAGCTAAGAGACCGCAGCCAGAAACAGGCGGCCCTGCGCTACATCATTGAAGCCTGGGAAGAGGCACTGCATGACGGCATCGAGCCGGAAATGCTTGCCAACGCGTCCTTGTTTGCCGCCCTCAGTGATCTGGTCGCCATGTATGGTGAAGATGCCGTGGCGACAATGGCGGACCGGCTTTCCAAACGCATCCAGCATGGCGAATTCACGCTCAACCGCACCACGCAATAGGTACCCCACCTACCGCGTGGCTTCGCCCCTTCCCCGCGCACTCAATTCGCGATAAACCCAGACCATGATCCGCCGTCCAAAGCGAACCCTGATTCTGACGCTTGCCCTTATATTGGGGGCACTGCACTATGGTTCTATTGCCGTACGCGCGCAGCAAAACCAAAAACTTCAAATCCATACTGATCTTGCTGAACTCCCCGAGCAGGTCAGAAACATGCGGGCCGCCATCCTTAAGGCAGCGCGCAGCGGCGATATAGACGCCATGCGTCCTGTCCTGGAGACCAACGAACTCAAACCGACCGTGAGCTTCGGCGGCGCTGATGATCCGATTGCTTACTGGAAGGAAACTTCGTCAGACGGCAAGGGTCGTGAAATCCTGGCCACTCTCGTCGAAGTTCTGAATATGCCGTTTGCCCGCGTTCGTGCCGGCAAGCCGGATGAAATGTATGTCTGGCCCTATCTGGCCGAATTGCCGGTCAAGTCGCTCACACCGGCCCAACAGGTCGATCTCTATCAGCTCATGACCCCAAAAGACGTGAAATCAATGGAAGAGTTTGGCGACTATATCCATTACCGGCTTGGCATCGGTCGTGACGGGACATGGCATTATTTCGTGGCCGGAGACTGAGCTCGAAGATCAGGCTGAGAGCGCCTCAAGAAACCGCACTGGCTCACCACCACTCTGGCCGATAATCTCGTCCTCCCACATGACGCGTCTGCCGCGAATGATCGTGCCTCTTGGCCAGCCGGTTACGGTGCGCCCTGCAAACGGGGTCCAACCGCACACGCTGGCAATCCATTCGTCTTCTATTGTGCGTCGCGTCTTCAGATCAACGATGGTGAAGTCCGCGTCGTACCCGCAAGCGACGCGTCCCTTGCAGGCAATCCCAAAGATGCGTTGCGGCCCATGGCTTGTAAGGTCGATAAATCGCTCCAGCGTGAGACGGCCTGCATTTACATGATCCAGCATAATCGGAACCAGTGTTTGCACGCCGGGCATTCCAGAGTGTGACGCAGGATAGGGCTCGGCCTTTTCCTCAAGGGTATGGGGCGCATGGTCGGAACCCAGGACGTCAGCGATACCCTGATGCAGCCCCCACCAGAGGATCTCCTGGTGCGAAGCATCTCTGAGCGGTGGGTTCATCTGTGCCTTGTTTCCAAGCGAGGCATAGGCCTCATCGGAGGTCAGCGTGAGATGCTGCGGCGTCAGCTCGACGCTTGCCACGTCCTTGTGCGCCGCCAACAATTTCATTTCTTCACCGGTGGAGATGTGGAGCAGGTGGACACGTTTTCCATGCTCATGAGCAAGCCTCAGCAGTTGCTCGGTGGCAATCAGCGCCGCTTGCGGATCACGCCATTCAGTGTGACTCGTCGGATCGCCGTGCCGCCGAATGCCCTCACGCGCAATCAACCGCGCCTCGTCCTCTGAATGGAACGCTGCACGGCGGGAAATGACGGCTAGAATGCGCGACAGGCTCTCTTCATCGTCAACAAGAAGATTACCCGTCGACGATCCGATAAAAACCTTAATGCCCGCGGCACCTTCAAGCCGCTCTAGATCAGGCAGCTCTGTGATGTTCTCACGCGTCGCACCGACATAGAATGCAAAGTCACAAAACATACCGGACCGGCCACGCGCCACCTTGTCAGCCAGCGCCTCCGCATTCGTCGTCAGAGGATCGGTATTGGGCATTTCAAAGACTGCTGTCACCCCACCGAGAACAGCGGCACGGCTGCCCGTAGCCAGCGTTTCCTTGTGTTCCGCACCCGGCTCACGGAAATGCACCTGGCTGTCGATAACGCCCGGCAAGACATGAAGGCCCGTGACGTCAATGGTCTCACCGGCGTCGGCATTGTCGATGCTTCCAATCCTGGCAATCTTGCCATCCTGGACGCCGATATCCGCCTTGCCGATGCCCGAATGATTGACGAGCGTGCCACCCTTGACCACAAGATCGAACGTTTTTGCCATTTTGCCGCCTCCAGCGCCGAACTTACTTGATGCCTGCCGCTCGCTTAAATACATCTGTCACGCGATGCAAGGAGCGAAACGTCCATGACGAAATGTAGCATTGCGGAATTGTCTGATCGCACCGCAATTCGTGTGACTGGCGATGACGCACGCAAATTCCTGCAGGACGTCGTCACCAACGACGTCAGCAAAGCGGTCGACGGCAAGGCTGTGCACGCCGCTCTTCTGACCCCTCAGGGCAAAATCCTGTTCGATTTTTTCCTGCTCGACCGGGGCGAGCATTTCCTTCTCGAGTGCGCGCGTGACAGGGTTGGCGATCTCATCAAGCGTTTGATGTTTTACAGGCTGCGCGCCGCGGTCGAGTTCGAAGACCTTTCAGGAGATGTCAAGACGTGGGCTAGCTGGGGTGGTGATCCCACATATGATGAGGATGCGATCAAATATGCAGATCCCAGGCTCGAAGCGCTCGGGTTTCGCATTGTCGCACCAGCATTGCACGAGATGACACAGTCGGGATGCATCGTTGCCGGCGAAGCAGCCTATCACGCGCATCGTATCTCGCTCGGCGTGCCTGAAGCTGGGAAGGATTACCCCTTGGAAGGTACATTCCCTCACGAGGCCGATTACGATCAGCTTGCAGGCGTGGACTTCCATAAGGGCTGCTATGTGGGTCAGGAGGTAGTCTCACGCATGGAGCACCGCGGCACAGCACGCAAACGCATTGTGCCGGTACATGGCGGCACTTCTCTTTCCTCCGGCGCGGAGATCAAGGGTGGAGACACGAGCATTGGCGTGATGGGGTCCGTTTCGGGCGACAAGGGCTTGGCAACCGTCCGCCTCGACCGAGCCAAAAAGGCGATCAGTGATGGTCATGCCTTGCGGGCAGGCGATGTGGAGATTGTTCTCGACCAGCCGCAGTGGGCGTCGTTCACCGTGCCCATGAAAAAAACCGAGGATGCGACATGAGTGAAGCTCTTCGATGCGACTGGGCCGGACCGCAGCCCATCTACTTCGCCTATCACGACGAGGAATGGGGGGTGCCGCGCGCAGATGACCGGTGGCTACTGGAAAAGCTCACATTGGAGGGGTTTCAAGCGGGCCTCGCCTGGATAACCATCCTCAACAAACGCGCCCGCTTTCGCGAGGTGTTCGACAATTTCGACGCGGAGAAGGTAGCGCGCTATGATGAGCGCAAGATTGCAGAACTGCTCAATGACGCCGGGATAATCCGGCATCGCGGAAAAATCGAAGCCGCCATTTCCAACGCCCAAACCTGTTTGAAACTTCAGGAGCGAACATCGCTTTCCGCTTTTCTATGGGATTTCGTTGATGGCAAACCGGTGCAGAACCGGTTCAAGCGCATGCAGGATATCCCCGCCCAGACGCCAGTGAGCCAGGTGATGGCAAAAGCACTCAAGGCGGAAGGGTTTCGTTTTTGCGGACCGACGACCGTCTATGCCTTCATGCAGTCGGCCGGCATGTTCAATGATCACATCGTCACGTGCCCGCGTCACGAGGCCTGCGCAAAGCTTGCAGAGACATTCAAGGCGCCAACGGTGTAACTGCGAAATGGCGCCACGCAAACACCCCCCTCCCCGTGCCTGGCAGCGTATGCTTTCCGGCCGCCGTCTCGATTTGCTCAACCCCTCACCTCTGGACATCGAGATCGAGGACATTGCGCACGGTCTTGCGCGGGTAGCGCGCTGGAACGGTCAAACCATCGGCGACCATGCCTTTTCAGTGGCCCAACATTCCGTCCTGGTCGAGCGCATCGCAGCCGAGTTACGTGGTGATTTGTCGGTAAGGTGGCGTCTTGCAGCCCTGATCCACGACGCTCCGGAGTATGTGGTAGGAGACCTCATAACGCCGTTCAAGGCTGCCATCGGGCTCGACTACCGCGCCCTTGAGGACCGCTTGCTCCAGGCCGTCCATATCCGCTTCGGCCTGCCCGGCGAACTACCAAAGCATGTTTCGACACTCATCAAGCGCGCCGACAAGATCGCGGCGTTTCTTGAAGCGACGCAGCTCGCCGGTTTCTCAGATGCGGAAGCACGGCGCTTTTTTACCGCTCCACGCGGTCTCAGCGCTCAGAGTTTGAAAGAAATCGGTTCACAGGAACCACTCGCCCCACCCGATGCGCAAGCCATTTTTATGTCCCGGTTTCAGTCACTTATCGAAGCATTTTCCAATTGAACTCTTGCATGTGCATGACCATATGGAATGTGTAAGGGTTATGCCGTGCAACTGACAAACAAGTCAGATACGTTTTTCGAATCATGAGCAAAGAAACAATACTCGTTGGACCCTTGAGCGCCGTCACTTCCACAATCGAGGATTCGAACGTGGGATATTTGGTGACGCTCATCAACGATCAGACAATGATCGAAACCCCACCCTCGATTTCGCCCAATCGACATTTGCGGCTTGCGATGAACGATATATCGGAACCTCAGGCCGGCATGGTCCCGCCTGATGATGACCATGTTTCCGAGCTGTTGGATTTCGTCCTGGCATGGGACCAGCAAAGACCCATGCTGATTCATTGCTGGGCAGGGATTAGCCGTTCGACAGCAGCAGCATTCATCACTCTCTGCACGCTGAATCCCGGCATTGAAGAGCGAGAAATTGCGCAGGCTCTGCGTGCGGCCTCGCCGACCGCGACGCCGAATCGTCGCCTTGTCAGCTTGGCTGATGCCTTACTGGAGCGCGATGGGCGAATGAAAACGGCTATTGACGAGATCGGGCGCGGAGAGACCACAATGGAAGGTGTTGTATTCAAACTCTCCGCTCGCCTGGCGGCCTAGCCAACGGTCATACATGAAAAGAACGGCCAGCATTGAAATCGGCCTCAACGCAGCCATCGTCAGCGTTCGTGACGGTCAACCCCACGTCCTGGTAACGCGCGAGGGTGACCAGTGGGACGCCTTGCCCTATGGGCCATTCACACCTCTTGATCATCGCACGCTGGATAGCGGTTTGAGAGATTGGGTGCGGGAGCAGTCCGGTCTGGAGCTGGGTTATGTTGAACAACTTTACACTTTCGGGGATCGCGGCCGCCACGCGCGGCAAGGAGATGCCGGACCGCATATTGTCTCTGTCGGTTATCTTGCGCTTATCGGTGAGGATCCGCAGGCAGCCCACGAGGGAACCTCTTTCGGGCGTTGGTATGCTTATCTACCGTGGGAGGACTGGCGCTCCGGCAAACCAGATATTCTGACACAGGAAATTGAGCCGCGACTGAAACACTGGGCGACCCGGCACAATCTGGACGAAACTCGCATTGAGGCACTGACGCGCCAGGAACGCTTGCGAATCTGGTTCGCCATTGGGCGCGATGCTCATTGGGACGAGGAAAAAGTACTTGAACGTTATGAGCTTCTCTACGAGGCGGGTCTTGTCGCTGAAGCAAAGCGGGACGGCAGGGAAGCGACCAGCGACTGGGATGACTTTCCCCAGCTGGGAAGGCCAATGAGATTTGATCATCGCAGGATCCTTGCAACCGCCATTAGCCGGCTGCGTGGCAAGCTCAAATACCGGCCCGTCATATTCGAATTGCTGACCGACTCATTCACTCTTTTCGAACTGCAGAAAACCGTCGAGGCGATTTCCGGCCACCATCTGCACAAACAAAACTTCCGCCGTCTTGTGGAGAATGGCGGCCTGGTTGAACCGACAGGAGACGTCAGCACGCAAACCGGAGGCCGTCCGGCAAAGCTTTTTCGCTTTCGAAGGGAGGTTTTGATGGAAAGGCCATCGATCGGCGTGCGCATGAAAGCGGGACGCAACTGATTTGCTCTTCATCATCTGGAGTTTATTTGTGCATCCAGGCAAGACAATTTCTGCTAATTGAACGTCTATGATGAGTCTCATCTCGATCGCTGTTCTCGTCCTTGCGGCAATCATCATTCTTCCCATTCTGGCGCTCAGCAATTCCAGTCAGCTGCGCCGGCGCGTACATGCCCTTGAGGGAGAGTTGGTCGCGCTACGCCAACAAATCGAAAAAATCCCCGGGTTCAAATCAGATTCTGATCCAGACGAAATCGCTGAGACGGACCAAGTAGATACTGACGGTGAAACAGACCTTTCCGCCGATGAAATAATCGAACAACTGATTGACGATGAAAAGTCTGTCCCGACACCCCAGATCGCGTTGTCGGAAACAAGCGATAGTGACTGCATTTCCGACCGGGCCGAAGCGCGATCCAGTATGGAGGAAACACTCGGCACCAAATGGACCGTATGGGTTGGCGGACTGGCGCTTGCTCTTGGCGGTATATTTCTCGTTCGTTACTCAATCGAGGCAGGTCTGCTGGGACCCGCTGTGCGCGTGACGTTCGGCGCCCTGTTTGCGTTGGCACTTGCCGCCGCCGGAGAATATTTGCGCCGGCGCGACACAGATGCAGATCTGGCTGGAATACCAAGCGCCTATATACCGGGCATCCTGACGGCAGCGGCCATCATCGTCGGCTTCGCCACCGTCTATTCCGCATATGCGCTTTACGGGTTTCTAGGGCCCATTCCGGCATTCATTCTTCTTGCCGCCTGTTCGTTTGGAGCCCTCTCCGCGTCCTGGCTGCATGGGCCCTCCCTTGCTGCATTGGGACTGATCGGCAGCTACGCAACACCCGCACTTGTTTCGACACAAAGCCCCAAAGCCTGGCCGCTGTTCATCTATCTGGCTGTGGTTACGGGCGCATCCTTCTTTGCTGCACGCCTGAAAGGCTGGCTCTGGCTCGCGGCAAGTGCCACCGCGGGAGCTGTCTTTTGGGGCTTTCTATGGTGCGTCACTCATTGGTCCTACTGGGATATCGTTCCGCTAAGCGCATACATCCTCACGCTCATGGCTTTGGCTGCCTATTTCCTGACCCAGACATCGGAAAGTGAATCCGATTGGCAGATCGGCAAGTCATGGAGCGATTTGCTGAAGGAAACCGACTGGGTAGCGAGCGGCATTCTGGCCGCCATATCGTTCCTGATATTCGCAGCAGTTCGTTTCGAAGGGTACTTCACCCCTTCGCTGTTCCTTCTGGGTGCAGGTACGCTCGCTCTTCTCGCGAGCGCATGGCATTGGCGCAACCTCTCCATTCTTGTCATATGGTCTGCACTGCTATTCGGTGCCGTTTATGCCACCTGGCATATCCCTGAACTTCGCGCGCCAACGCCAGCTGTAGCCTATCTCGATCACACCCTGGTTCCACCACCCGCATTGTGGGATTTCTTGAGTGTTGGCGCGGTGTTCGGCACAGGCTATTTGGCTAGCGGATTTGCGATCGGCTACTGGCGGTCCGGCCATGCGGTCTGGACCTTTGTCTCGGCAACGATGCCTGTCCTGATTTTTGGTTATGCGTATCTGCGCGCAACCAATTTCGAACAGAGTGTGCCGTTCGGCATTATCGGACTTGGGCTTTCGGCCATCTATGTCGGCGCAAGCGACGTGATGTTCCGCAAATCTACAGACCAGATTTGGGGTTGGCGGTCAGGGTGTTACGCAGCAGCAGCCGTTGCCGCACTCGCACTGTCCTTTACAATTCTGCTCGAAAAAGGCTGGCTTACAATTGCGCTCGCTTTCATATGTCCCGGGCTCGGCTGGGTTGCGCTCAAACGCCCGATCCCAGGCCTGCGTTACCTGGCGGCGGGTATGGCCGCGCTTGTCATTGCCCGACTTGTTTATGATCCGGTTATCGCGGGAGCAAATCCCGGCACAACCCCGATCTTCAACTGGCTGCTTTACGGGTATGGTATTCCCGCCGTGGCATTTGTCGGCGCCGCCTGGCTGTTTCGCCGACAACAGGACGATCGTTGCATCCAGATTCTGGAGGCGGCGGGAATATTGTGCACCGTCATTCTCGTCGGACTGCAAATTCGTCACATTTTGAATGACGGAAACATCTACTCCACCAGTCTGGATCTTGCCGAAGTCAGCATACAAACCATTGCCATGCTTGGGCTTGCGATCGGTCTCCAGCGTATTTACGACAACACCGACAGGCCGGTAGTCAGCTGGGCAGGCTTTCTGCTCGGTATCGCGGGTCTCGCTGCGGTTCTGCTTGGTCTCCTGTTTTTGTGGAATCCCTTCTTGACCGGTGAACCAGTCGGTCCTCGGCGAATATTCAATCTGTTGCTGCTGGCTTATGTCGTGCCAGCTATTCTCTGTGTTTTCCTTTACTGGGTATCCCAAGGTCGGCGCCCCAAAGAATTTGTGATGGCTGCCGGTGTGGCAGCTCTTCTCCTGGTTTTTGCCTACATATCGCTTGAAAATCGCGCGCTCTTTCATGGCAGTGTCCTGCGCGGTGGCGTGACCGGCGATGCGGAATGGTATGCCTATTCCGCAATTTGGATGATCTTTGGAGCGGCTTTGCTGGCTGCGGGTATCCTTACGCGGACAGCTGTGCTGCGATACGCTTCGCTTGGTGTCATCATCCTCACTGTCACCAAGGTGTTCTTGTCGGACCTTTCCCACCTTTCAGGCATCCTGCGCGCCTTGTCGTTCATGGGATTGGGACTCGTTCTGGTCGCTATTGGATATTTTTATCAAAGGTTTGTTTTTCCTCAGGCGCGCACGAACGATGACTCCGAAATCCGTAATTAATTCGATAGTTCGGTCGATATTCAGCCTGCGGCAACTCACCCTCTGGTAAATTTTGCTCACTTGGACTATATTACCCAAGTGAACCGGCCGACTTGCCGGTTGTTTTAACGCTCCCTATATACTCAGTTAGAGCATATTAGGCAGGAGGCTCACATGTCCATCACCGAGACCGCAGCGGCAACACCTCAGGCAATCAGGAAATACGGCGTGCTGGACATGCCGAATCTGGAATACACTCCGGAGCTGGCGAAGGAGACCGCGCATGCTTACGACCGCGTATCCTCCGTCGTGCCGCCGATCGAATGGCCCGCCTTTGCGCCCTACGTCAAGGCAATCAACGAGCTCAAGAAAGAACGCAATGCCGTTGTTCTGGCGCACAACTACATGACGCCTGAAATCTTCCACTGCATTTCAGACTTCGTCGGCGACTCGCTTCAGCTTGCTGTCGAAGCCTCGAATACGGATGCTGAGATCATCGTGCAGTGCGGTGTGCATTTCATGGCCGAGACAGCCAAGCTCCTGAGCCCTGAAAAAACTGTGCTCATTCCTGACATGAAAGCCGGTTGCTCACTCGCTGCCTCGATCACAGGTGCGGATGTGCGCGCACTTCGCGAAGCCTATCCGGGCGTGCCGGTTGTCACCTATGCCAACTGTTCCGCCGAAGTGAAAGCCGAGTGTGACGTGTGTTGCACCTCATCGAACGCGGTAAAAATCGTCGAATCGCTTGGCGTTCCTCGCGTCATCTTCGTGCCGGACGAATACCTCGCCAAATATGTCGCCAAGCAGACCGATGTGGAAATCATCGCCTGGAAGGGCCACTGCGAAGTGCACGAGCGTTTCACGGCGGAGGACCTCCGCGCAGCGCGTGAGGCCGACCCGGCCGTCAAGATCATCGCCCATCCCGAGTGCCCACCTGATGTGCTTGCAGAGGCAGATTTCACCGGCTCAACAAGCGGCATGATCAACTATGTGAAGGACAACCGGCCGAAGAAGGTCGTGATGGTGACCGAATGTTCCATGAGCGACAATGTGGCGGCAGAAACTCCCGGTGTCGAGTTTGTGCGGCCGTGCAACCTGTGTCCGCACATGAAGCGCATCACGCTGCCGAAGATCCTCGATTCCCTCGTCTATATGAAGGAAGAGATTGTCATCGATCCGGAGGTTGCCGAACGCGCGCGCAGGTCGGTCGAACGGATGGTCGAACTCAGCAAGTAACGCCCATCTGATTTCTCAATCATTGCATGAGGGAGCCGCGCCAATGGCTTCATTTGATCCGATAGACGCTCTTCCCCGATCGGCACACCTCGGCGATTGCATCGTGATCGTAGGTGCCGGGCTCGCGGGCCTGTTCACCGCGCTCAAACTCGCGCCGTGCCCTGTTGTGCTCGTCTCGCCGGCGCCCCTAGGAAAAGGCACATCGAGCGGCTGGGCTCAGGGGGGAATTGCAGCCGCCATATCCGATGGCGATACACCTGATGCTCATGCACGCGATACGATCCGCGCGGGCGCGGGGATTGTTGATGAACGTATGGCGCAACTGCTTGCCCGCGAGGCGCCTGAGCGCATAGAGGACCTGCTGCGCTTGGGTGTGCCGTTTGACAAAGACCTCGAAGGCAAACTCCAGCTTTCCCGCGAGGCCGCGCACAGTGCACGCCGCATCGCCCGCGTTAAAGGTGATCTCGCTGGCAAGGCGATCATGGCCGCCATTACTGATGCGGTACGCAAGACACCGTCCATCCATGTCCTGGAAGGTCTGAACGCACATGAACTGGTTCTGAGTGATGGTCGCGTCGCCGGTGTGCGCCTCTGGCCGACGGCAACACTTGGACAAGGCGAAGCGCTGATACTTCCCGCCAAGGCCGTCGTGTTGGCAAGTGGCGGAACAGGGCAGTTGTTTGAGGTTACCACCAATCCCGGCTCCGCTCATGGCGAAGGGATTGCCATGGCCGCGCGGGCCGGTGCGGTCATTGCTGATCCTGAGTTTGTCCAGTTCCACCCCACTGCCCTCAATATCGGGCGCGACCCGGCTCCGCTGGCGACCGAAGCACTGCGGGGCGAAGGAGCAATCCTGATCAACGCGCGGGGCGAACGCTATATGGTGCCGGTGCACGAGGATGCGGAACTCGCTCCTCGCGACGTGGTGGCACGAGCGACCTTCCGCGAGGTGCAAGCCGGCCGCGGCGCCTTCATTGATTGCCGCGAAGCCATTGGCCAACGCTTCAGCCAGGCTTTCCCCGGATTGTTTGAGGTTTGCGGTGAAGCCGGCATTGATCCCGTCAGCGAACCGATCCCCATTACGCCAGCTGCCCATTACCACATGGGCGGCGTTCTCACTGATGCCAACGGTCGAACGACCGTTGACGGCTTGTGGGCGTGTGGTGAGGTAGCTGGTACGGGCTCTCATGGCGCCAACCGCCTGGCTTCCAACTCACTGCTTGAGACAGTCGTGTTCGGAGCACGCATCGCGCACGACATTGCGGGCCTTGCCTCCCATCTGGGTGTAGCGCGCAAAAAATTGTCCTCACCTTTCACGTTGGAGAAATCCGGAATGAATGTGCAGGAAATCGCCGCGGCGAACGCAGCGCTCCGCCACACGATGACATCCGGTGTCGGGGTCATACGCACTGGTGACCGCCTTCTGGCAGCTCTGGAGCACATAGGAAAGCTGCTGGACAGCGAAACTCCCCTAGCACTCCGTAATCGCGCCCTTACCGCACAGTTCATTGCAGCTGCGGCGCTGCAGCGGGAGGAGTCCCGCGGCGCTCAATTCCGCACCGACTTCCCGGAGTCCCGTGACGCATGGAGGCGGCACAGCTATCTGACGCTTTCGGATGTAAAGGCCATCTCCGACAACTCAGTTGCGGATAAACGGACCTCCAAAAACATTATCAATGCGGAGTTTGCCCGATGAGAGCAGATAGCTCACTGCGACGCCTTCCCGTTTCTGCGGTTCGTTCATTGCGGCCCCTACCCGAGCCAATTGTTGAGGAAGCTGTCGTTGGCGCACTAAAAGAAGATCTGGGTCTCGTCGGTGACATCACCACCCGGGCCACCATACCTGCAGAGGCAACAGCGAATGCGATGATCGTCGCACGCGCGCCGGGCCGTATCGCGGGGCTGCAATGCGCCGAGACGACATTTCACAGTTGCGATTCTTCAGTCGAATTCACGACAGAAATACCGGACGGTGCAGACGTCCAGGCTGGAGATACGATTGCCAGTATATCGGGTTCCGCGGCGGCATTGCTGACCGGGGAACGCACAGCTCTAAACTTCCTCTGCCACCTGAGCGGTATCGCCACGCTGACCGCGCGATATGTCAAAGCAATCGAAGGCACCAACGCAAGCATCTGTTGCACGCGCAAAACCACGCCTGGGCTACGAGCGCTTGAAAAATATGCGGTGCGCGCAGGCGGCGGTCAGAACCACCGATTCGGCCTTTTTGACGCTGTGCTGATCAAAGACAATCATATTGCCGCGGCCGGAGGGGTTGCGAACGCCGTCGACCGAGCGCGCGATGCTGCAGGCCATATGATCAAGGTCGAGGTTGAGGTTGATACGCTTGATCAACTTGATGAGTTGCTCACACTTCAGGCTGATGCGGTGCTATTAGACAACATGACCTTAGATCAACTCCGCGAGGCGGTCAGCCGCGCCAGTGGACGGCTCATCACCGAGGCGTCGGGTGGTGTCAATCTGGAAACCGTGCGTGAAATCGCCGAAACCGGTGTTGATCTGATCTCAGTGGGGAGGCTTACCCATTCCCCGCAAGCGCTAGACCTCGGGCTGGACTTCGTGGACTGAGAACGTCTTCGATCTGCTGCCCTTTTACGCGGTAGAAGATGTGCGTCCCCACCTTCTTCACCTTGTTCAACTCCCGTCGCCAGCG
>Ga0209633_10000727_pt1 | contig 37313 bp, 43 predicted proteins | sample Cruoilmetagenom1_FD_187290 | JGI IMG/M metagenome (GOLD analysis project Ga0209633, IMG submission 187290) | Oil polluted marine microbial communities from Coal Oil Point, Santa Barbara, California, USA - Sample 1 (SPAdes) (version 2) | ecosystem: Environmental > Aquatic > Marine > Oil seeps ...
GAGCAAAAATAGTTGCTAAATATGCTAAAAAAAGAAAAGCTTTGAAAGAAGCCGGAGATTATGAAGCATTACAAAAATTGCCTAAAAATGCATCACCAATTCGTATGCATAATCGTTGTAAGTTAACAGGAAGACCTAAAGGATATATGCGTCAGTTTGGTATTTCTCGTGTAACTTTCCGTGAAATGGCAAATCAAGGGTTAATACCAGGAGTAAAAAAGGCCAGTTGGTAAAAATTATAAATTGGTTTCAGGTTTAATCTACAATGAAGGATTAAAAACCAAAACCGCAAATTAATATATATGTATACAGATCCTATAGCAGATTATTTAACAAGAATAAGAAATGCTGCAAACGCAGGACACAGAGTAGTTGAAATTCCTGCTTCTAACTTAAAAAAGGAAATAACTAAGATCTTATTTGATCAAGGTTATATCTTAAGCTATAAGTTTGAAGAAAATAAAGTACAAGATATAATTAAGATTGCTTTAAAATACGATAAAGTTACTAAGCAAGCTATAATTAGAAATATACAAAGAGTAAGTAAACCAGGTTTACGTAAATATACAAGTGCTTCTAATATACCAAGAGTTTTAAACGGACTTGGAGTAGCGATAGTTTCAACATCTAAAGGTGTGATGACTAACAAAAAGGCACGACAAGAAAACGTTGGTGGTGAAGTTTTATGTTACGTTTATTAAAAAGAGCTAAGAGATGTCAAGAATAGGAAATAATCCAGTAGCAATTCCAGAAGGAGTTACAGTTGATGTAAAAGATAATATAGTTACTGTAAAGGGGAAATTAGGAGAGTTATCTCAAGAGTTCTCTAATGTAACTATTAAAGTTGAAGACGGAAATGTTCTAGTAACACGTCCTTCAGATAGTAAAGAAGATAAGGCTAAACATGGTCTTTATAGATCTCTTATGTTCAACATGATTGAAGGTGTTGCAAAAGGATGGACCAAAGAGTTAGAATTAATAGGTGTAGGTTATAGAGCAAACAATCAAGGTCAAAAATTAGAATTAGCACTAGGTTATTCGCATAACATTGTGTTAAACGTTGCTCCTGAAGTGAAAATTGAAACGATCTCTGAAAAAGGGAAGAACCCAATAGTTAAATTGACTTCTTTTGATAAACAATTGGTAGGTCAGGTTGCTGCGAAGATTCGTTCATTTAGGAGACCTGAACCTTACAAAGGAAAAGGAGTTAAATTTGTTGGAGAAGAATTAAGAAGAAAAGCAGGTAAATCTGCATAAATCGGTGTAAAATTATCCTGATTACTCGGGAAAATGAATCGTAAAAAATAAATAAAATGGCATTATCAAAGCTACAAAGAAGACATAGAATTAAGCATAGAATAAGAAAAATTGTTTCTGGAAATGCTACAAAGCCAAGGCTTTCAGTATTTAGAAGTAATAAAGAAATTAATGCTCAATTAATTGATGATATAACAGGTACTACTTTAGTAGCTGTATCTTCTAGAGAGAAAGGACTTTCTTCTAGTAAAGGAACAAAAATAGAAATTGCAGCCCTTGTTGGTAAAGCATTAGCAGAAAAAGCATCGAAGGCAGGTATTGAAACTGTTGCTTTCGATAGAAATGGTTTTTTGTACCATGGTAGAGTTAAAGCACTTGCTGATGGAGCAAGAGAAGCAGGATTAAAATTTTAATAAGAGATTATGAGTCAAAAATACGGAAACGTTGAAACAGTAAAACCAAGCGGTTTAGATTTAAAAGATCATTTGGTTGGAGTACAAAGAGTTACTAAAGTAACAAAAGGTGGTAGAACATTTGGTTTTTCTGCAATTGTTGTTGTAGGTAATGAAGATGGAGTAGTAGGTCATGGTCTTGGTAAATCTAAAGATGTAGCTTCTGCAATTGCAAAAGCAATTGAAGATGCAAAGAAAAATTTAGTAAGAATACCAATTATTAAACAAACAATTCCTCATGAGCAAAAAGGTAAATTTGGTGGCGCTAAAGTATTCTTAAAGCCCGCATCTCATGGTACCGGGGTTATTGCTGGTGGAGCTGTACGTGCGGTCTTAGAATCTGTTGGAGTTCATGATGTATTATCAAAATCTCAAGGATCTTCTAATCCTCATAATGTTGTAAAAGCAACTTTTGATGCACTGTTACAATTACGTGATGCAAATACAGTTGCACAACAAAGAGGTGTTTCTTTAAATAAAGTTTTTAACGGATAAATTAAAGGCGGATGAAAAAAATAAGAGTAAAACAAGTACGTAGCCAAATTAGACGCCCTCAAGATCAAAAGAGAACTTTAGAGGCATTAGGATTACGAAAATTAAATCAAGTAGTTGAGCATGATGCGTCACCAACTATACTTGGTATGGTCAATAAAGTTCAACACTTAATTTCTGTAGAAGAAGTTAAATAAGATAGTTTATGGAGTTAAATAGCTTAAGACCTGCAAAAGGTTCAGTTAAAAATAGTGGTAAAAGAATTGGTAGAGGTCAAGGTTCTGGAAAGGGCGGTACTGCTACAAGAGGCCACAAAGGAGCAAAATCTCGTTCAGGATATTCTAAAAAGATAGGTTTTGAAGGTGGGCAAATGCCAATACAAAGACGTGTTCCAAAATTTGGATTTAAGAATATCAATCGTAAAGAGTATAACGGTATTAATTTGGATGTACTTCAAGAAATGGTAGATAATGGTAGAATTAAAGATACTATTACTATGGATGTTCTTGTTGAAAACAGATTAGCTCGTAAAAATGATTTAGTGAAAATTTTAGGGAGAGGTGAACTAAAAGCTAAATTAAATATTACGGTACATAAATTTACTGCTACTGCAAAAGAGGCAATTGAAAAAGCTGGTGGTGAAGCGGTAACATTATAAAGATTATTAGGTATCAATGAAAAAATTTATAACTACCATACAAGATATTTGGAAAATTGAAGAACTTAGAAATAAGATCATACTAACCCTTGGTTTAATGGTTGTGTATCGTTTAGCTGCACAGGTTACCTTACCGGGGATAGATCCTTCACAATTAGCAGGTCTTCAAAGTAAAACCAGTGATAATAACCTTTTAGGTTTATTAAATGCTTTTACAGGTGGTGCTTTTGCACAGGCATCTGTTATGGCTTTGGGTATTATGCCTTATATCTCTGCTTCTATTGTGGTTCAGTTAATGGGTATCGCGGTACCGTATTTACAAAAACTACAAAAAGAAGGAGAAAGTGGTAGAAAGAAAATAAATCAAATTACACGTTGGTTAACCATTGGAATCTTGTTATTACAAGCTCCAGCTTATATTGGTGGTTTACCGGCTTTAGGGATTCCTCAAAGCGCCTTTTTATTAGGTACGGGTCCAATGTTTTGGTTTTCATCTATTCTTCTGTTAACAACAGGTACTGTTTTTGCAATGTGGTTAGGTGAAAGAATTACAGATAAAGGTATTGGTAATGGTATTTCATTATTAATTATGATTGGTATTATTGCTACATTACCATCTACATTTATGCAGGAAGTTACCTCGAGAGTTACACAATCAAATGGTGGATTCTTAATGGTATTCATTGAAGTTATAATTTGGTTGGTGGTTATATTGGCAAGTGTATTTTTAGTTACAGCGGTTAGAAAAATTGCCGTTCAATATGCTAAAAGAACAGTAGCAGGTAATATTAAAGATGTAGCCGGAGCAAGACAATATATTCCGTTAAAGCTAAACTCGTCAGGTGTAATGCCAATTATATTTGCACAAGCTTTGATGTTTGTTCCTCAACTTTTAAATAGTTCTGAAAATGAAACGATAAAAGCCATAGGTATTGCATTTCAAGATATGTTTGGTTTATGGTATAATATATTATTTGCAGTATTGATCATTATCTTTAGTTATTTCTATACGGCCATTACAATACCAACGAATAAAATGGCAGATGATTTAAAACGTAGTGGCGGTTTCTTACCGGGAATTAGACCAGGAAAAGAAACGGCAGATTATTTAGATACTATATTGTCTAGAATAACTTTACCGGGATCAATCTTCTTGGCGTTATTAGCTATTTTACCGGCTATCATAGTAAAAGCCGGAGTACAACCTGGTTGGGCTATATTTTATGGAGGTACGTCATTATTGATTATGGTTGGAGTTGCTATTGATACAATTCAACAAATAAATTCTCATTTATTAAATCATCATTATGATGGCTTAATGAAATCTGGAACTAAAAGAAAATCAGTTGCATAATGGCAAAACAACAAGCAATAGAACAAGATGGTACAATTAACGAGGCATTATCAAATGCAATGTTTCGTGTTGAATTAGAAAATGGCCATATTGTTACTGCGCATATTTCGGGTAAAATGCGTATGCATTATATTAAACTATTACCGGGTGATAAAGTGAAATTAGAAATGAGTCCTTATGATTTAACAAAGGCTCGTATAACTTACAGATACTAAAAAAATAAAGATGAAGGTAAGAGCATCAATAAAAAAGAGAAGTGCCGAGTGCAAAATTGTGCGTAGAAAAGGCAGGTTATATGTAATTAACAAAAAGAATCCTAGATTTAAACAAAGACAAGGATAATTATGGCAAGAATAGCAGGAATTGACATACCAAAAAACAAAAGAGGAGTTATTTCATTAACTTATATCTATGGGGTTGGTAGAAGCAGAGCTAAAGAAATTTTAGCAAACGCAAAAGTAGATGAAAACACAAAAGTTCAAGATTGGACTGATGATGAGATTGGAAAAATTAGAGAACAAGCTGGTTCATACACTATTGAAGGTGAACTTCGTTCAGAGACTCAATTGAACATTAAGCGTTTAATGGATATTGGCTGTTATAGAGGTATTCGTCATAGAGTTGGACTTCCATTGAGAGGGCAAAAAACTAAGAATAACTCAAGAACACGAAAAGGTAAAAGAAAAACTGTTGCTAATAAAAAGATAGCAAGTAAATAAAATAGGTGCGATTTGCGAATTGCGATTTTAGAATTAAAAGTTTAAATCGTAAATCATAAATCATAAATCGTAAATTAATATGGCAAAAATAAGTTCAAAGAAACGTAAAGTTGTAATAGATGCAATAGGTGAAGCCCACATTAAAGCTTCATTTAATAATATTATTATCTCTTTAACAAATAAAAAAGGTGATGTAATTTCTTGGTCATCAGCAGGTAAACAAGGGTTTAGAGGTTCTAAAAAGAATACTCCTTATGCTGCTCAAACAGCTGCTGAAGATTGTGCAAAAGTAGCATATGAAGCAGGACTTAGAAAAGTAAAAGTGTACGTAAAAGGACCGGGTAATGGTAGAGAATCTGCTATCAGAACTATCCATAATGCAGGTATTGAAGTGACTGAAATTATTGATGTTACTCCATTACCACATAACGGATGCCGTCCGCCAAAAAGAAGAAGAGTGTAAGTTGACTTTGTCAATTTACAAGCCGAACTCGTTTCGGCTTCTTTTAAAAATAGATATTAAGTATAACAGATGCTGAAAAGAGTTCGGCATTATATTTTTAATCAAGTAGGAAAATAGATTATCGAAGGATAAGCCTTAATTCATAATCCCTGCTTTAATAATAAAGAAATGGCAAGATATACAGGACCAAAAACTAAAATAGCTCGTAAATTTGGCGAAGCAATCTTCGGAGATGATAAATCATTCGAAAAAAGAAATTTCCCTCCGGGACAACACGGTAATAACAGACGTCGTGGTAAAAAGTCTGAATATGCTGTCCAGTTAATGGAAAAGCAAAAAGCAAAATATACTTACGGTATTCTTGAGCGCCAATTTAGAAACTTATTTAAAAGAGCGTCTAGAAGTAAAGGTATTACAGGTGAAATTTTATTACAATTTTGTGAAGCTAGATTAGATAATGTAGTTTATAGATTGGGCATTTCGCCTTCTCGTAGCGGTGCGCGTCAATTAGTATCTCACCGTCATATTACTGTCAATGGTAATTTAGTTAATATACCATCTTATGATTTAAAGCCAGGTGATGTTATTGGAGTTAGAGAAAAATCAAAATCACTTTCTGCTATTGAAAGCTCTTTAGCAAATAATAGTGCGGTATATGAGTGGTTAAATTGGAATGGTGATACTATGCAAGGTACTTTTGTTACTGTACCTGAAAGAATTCAAATTCCAGAAAATATTAACGAACAGTTTATTGTAGAATTATACTCTAAATAATTAAAGATAATAGCAAAACTTATGGCAATTTTAAATTTTCAAAAACCCGATAAAGTTATAATGATTGATTCTACTGATTTTGAAGGTAGATTCGAATTCAGACCTTTAGAGCCAGGATATGGTTTAACAGTTGGTAATGCATTACGTAGAGTTTTATTATCATCATTAGAAGGATATGCAATAACATCTTTAAGAGCTGAAGGGGTAGAACATGAATTTTCTACAATAAAGGGAATAGTAGAAGATGTAACTGAAATTATATTGAACCTTAAACAAGTTCGTTTTAAACAACAAATTGAAGAAACAGATAACGAAACTGTAACAGTAAGTCTTACTGGTCAAGAACAATTGACTGCTGGAGATTTTCAAAACTTTATTTCTGGTTTCCAAGTATTGAATCCAGATCTTGTGATCTGTAATATGGAGAAATCAGTAAAACTTGATCTTGAATTTACTATAGAAAAAGGTAGAGGTTTTGTTTTATCTGAAGAGAATAAAAAATCAAACGCTGCTTTAGGCACCATTTTTACAGATGCTATTTACACACCTATTAAGAATGTGAAGTATGCTGTAGAAAACTATCGTGTTGAACAAAAAACCGATTATGAAAAGTTAATTTTTGATATCGTAACTGATGGTTCAATTAGCCCAAAAGAAGCTTTAACTGAAGCTGCAAAAATATTAATTCATCACTTTATGCTATTTTCTGATGAGAGAATTACTTTAGAAGCAGATGAAATTGCACAAACTGACTCTTATGACGAAGAATCACTTCACATGAGACAATTGTTAAAAACTAGATTAATTGACATGGATCTATCAGTTAGAGCATTAAATTGTTTGAAAGCTGCTGAGGTTGATACTTTAGGTGATCTTGTATCTTTTAATAAAAATGACTTAATGAAATTCAGAAACTTTGGTAAGAAATCATTAACAGAGTTAGATGAGTTAGTAAATGTGAAAGGGCTAACTTTTGGAATGGATTTAGGCAAATACAAATTAGACAAAGAATAACGTAGCGAGATGAGACACGGAAAGAAATTTAACCATTTAGGTAGAAAAACTGCACACAGGAAGGCTATGTTGGCAAATATGGCTTGTTCATTAATAGAGCATAAACGTATCAATACAACTGTCGCGAAAGCGAAAGCTGTAAGACAATTCGTTGAGCCTTTAATAACTAAATCTAAAAGCGATACAACTCATAATAGAAGAATTGTATTTAGCTATCTGAGACAAAAAGAAGCGGTAACAGAGTTATTTAGAGAAGTAGCAACAAAAGTAGCTGATAGACCGGGAGGTTATGTTAGAATTATTAAATTAGGAAATAGACTTGGTGATAATGCTGATATGGCTATGGTAGAGTTAGTTGATTACAACGAACTATACAACCCTAATGGTAAGAAGAAAAAATCTACAAGAAGAAGAGGTGGTAAAAAAGCTAAAACTTCTGAAGCTGTAGTGACACCTCCGGTAGTTGAAAAGAAAGCTGCTGAAGAGGAAGAATAAAGGCTAGTTTGAATACCAAAAAAGGCAAATCATATGATTTGCCTTTTTTTTTATACCTTTATTTAAAATAAATAATTATGAAAAATTTAATGTACTGTCTTATTTTATTTTTTTCCATACACTCCTTTGGGCAACTTATAACAGATGGTCCTTTAGACCCGAAACAAGTTGTTGATTCTAATCGTTTGAATGATATATGGCAATTAAGATTTTCTGAACAAGACCCAAAAAAAGTGGAAATTGATGGTAGTTTGTACCTTTTTGATACCTGGGAAAACTTTGGATGGCTAAAACATGATAATAAAAAGTATGTATTAAGAGATGTTAACTATAATATTTTGATGGATCAATTTGAGTATAAAATTTCTAATGATTCGGTGTTTATATTTGATAATAATATTGATTTAATTTATCTAGCTAATAAAAATTTTAAGAAATATTATTTAGATGCAAATACCGGAAATAAATATTGTGAAGTGCTATATGAAGGTTCAAGTTATTCCTTATTAAAAAAATATGACGTAAGATTAAGAGAAGCTGGGCCAAACCCTTTAATGCTTAAAGGTAATTCTAATGAATTTGTTAAGAGTAAAAAATATTATATTAATAATAATGTGACAAATACCTTATTGCCAATTAAACTAAAAAAGAAAGATATCGTTGCTTTATTTTCTAATAAAGAAAATGATATTAATAGTTATATCAAAAAGAATAAAATTTCTTATAAGAATGAAAGTGATTTGATTAAGATCTTTAAATATTATGAATCACTGTAATAATTTAAATTTTAAAAAAAGGATAAACTTTAATTTGGTTTATCCTTTTTTTTTGTATTATTTTTGAAAAATCAAATATATATATGAAATATTTAACTAGAAAAAAAGCTATACTGCTATTAGCAGACGGCACTGTTTTTGAAGGTAAATCAATCGGCATTGAGGGTACTTCAACAGGTGAAATTTGTTTCAATACTGGTATGACAGGATATCAAGAGATTTTCACTGACCCTTCTTACTTCGGGCAATTAATGGTAACCACAAATGCTCATATTGGTAATTATGGTGTTCAAAATGAAGAAATTGAATCTGATGGGATAAAAATTTCAGGATTAATCTGTAGGAATTTTAGTTTTGATTATTCACGGTCAGGTGCTGACGGTTCTTTAAAAGATTGGTTTGTTGAACACAATTTAGTAGCAATTTCTGATGTTGATACAAGGGCGCTCGTTGCATATATACGTGACAATGGAGCGATGAATGCAATCATATCTACCGTTGAAGATAATATTGAAATATTACAAGAACAACTGGCCAAAGTTCCTTCTATGGAGGGATTAGAGCTCGCGTCGAAAGTGTCAACTAATGAACCATATATTTATGGTGATGAGAATGCTACTTATAAAATATCTGCACTAGATATAGGTATTAAAAAGAACATTCTTAGAAATTTATCGAAAAGAGACGCTTGTATAAAAGTTTTTCCATACAATACAACTTTTGAAGAAATGAGTAGCTGGAACCCCGATGGTTATTTTTTATCTAATGGCCCTGGTGACCCTGAACCATTAGCTGCCGCCCAATTAGTGGCTAAAGAAATCATTAAAAGAGATCTGCCTCTATTTGGTATTTGTTTAGGGCATCAAGTGATAGCATTGGCAAATGGCATTTCTACATACAAAATGCATCATGGGCATAGAGGTATTAATCATCCTGTTAAAAATTTAATAACTGGCAAAGGAGAAATAACTTCACAAAATCATGGTTTTGCAATTCAAAGAGAAGAAACAGAAGCACATCCTGATATAGAAATTACACATATACACTTAAATGATGATACTGTGGCCGGTATTCAGATTATAGGTAAAAAATGTTTTTCAGTACAATATCATCCAGAAGCAAGTCCGGGTCCTCATGATGCCGAATACTTATTTGACCAGTTTTTTGATATGATCAAAAATTAAAATATTAGAGAAAGAAATTACCGAAAACGTTATCGTACAAAAAATTGATTTAGTAGTTGATAATCATTGCAATTACGTAAATTTACGGTACTAAAAAATAGACGATAAAATGAGCATTATTATTAACATTCACGCACGACAAATCTTTGATTCTAGAGGAAATCCAACAGTAGAAGTCGATGTAATAACTGAGAACGGAACAATTGGAAGAGCTGCAGTGCCGTCAGGGGCATCAACAGGTGAACATGAAGCTGTAGAATTACGTGATGGAGGAAATAATTTTATGGGTAAAGGTGTGCTAAAAGCAGTCTCAAATGTAAATACTATTATAGCTGAAGAATTATTGGGTGTTTCAGTTTTTGAGCAAGAAATGATTGATAAGATCATGATTGATTTAGATGGTACTCCAAATAAATCAAAGCTAGGTGCTAACGCCATTTTAGGTGTCTCGTTAGCAGCCGCAAAAGCTGCTGCAAATGAATTAGGAATGCCATTATATCGTTATGTTGGAGGTGTTTCTGCCAAGACATTACCCTTGCCAATGATGAATATTATTAATGGAGGTTCACATTCTGATGCACCGATTGCATTTCAAGAATTTATGGTCATGCCTGTAAAAGCCACTAGCTTTAGTCACGCCTTACAAATGGGTACTGAGATTTTTCACAATCTTAAAAAAGTATTACACAATAGAGGTTTAAGTACAGCTGTTGGAGATGAAGGCGGATTCGCACCAACTTTAGACGGAACAGAAGATGCACTTGAAACAATTGCAAAAGCAGTTGAAAATGCTGGTTATAATATGGGTGTTGAAGTTAAGATCGCTTTAGATTGTGCTGCCGCTGAATTTTATGTAGATGGCAATTATGATTATACTAAATTTGAAGGTGAAAAAGGAGCAATAAGAACTTCTAATGAACAAGCTCAATATTTAGCAGATCTTTCTGAAAAATATCCTATTATTTCTATTGAAGATGGTATGGATGAAAACGATTGGGAAGGTTGGAAAGTTCTAACTGATAAAATAGGCGATAAAGTACAATTGGTAGGTGATGATCTATATGTAACAAATGTTGATAGACTTTCTCGTGGAATTAATGAAGGAATTGCAAATTCTATCCTGATTAAAGTGAATCAAATTGGCACATTAACTGAAACAATAGCTGCTGTAAACATGGCAAAGAATGCCGGTTATACTTCTGTAATGAGTCATCGATCTGGCGAAACAGAAGATAACACCATTGCTGACTTGGCTGTAGCCTTAAATACGGGTCAAATAAAAACAGGTTCGGCTTCGCGTTCAGATAGAATGTCCAAGTACAATCAATTGCTTCGTATTGAAGAAGAATTGGGTGATGTTGCATATTTCCCGCAAGAAAATGCCTTCAATATCTAGAAAAAACTAAAATACCATTTAATAAAAGCCAAATTCGAACTAGAATTTGGCTTTTTTTTGATCAGTAATTAATATCAAATTTAGTGTAATATTAGTTACACCTCTCATAGTTAATGACATATATCATATTATTAATCGGGTTCTTGCACTAACTTCGAATCGTTTTGACAATATTGGTATTAATTTAAATATATATTATGAGTAAGTTAAAAGATAAATTATATGAAAAGATTCAAGAACACAGACCCAGAACTACCAGATTAGTTAAGGAATTTGGAGATACAGTTATTGATCATGTTAAAGTGTCTCAGGCAGTTGGAGGTATGAGAGGCATAAAAAGTTTAGTTACCGATATTTCATATTTAGATCCACAAGAGGGGATTAGATATCGTGGTTATACGCTTCCCGAAGTTTTAGAAAAATTACCGAAGCCTAAAGATGCTGAAATGCCTTATGTAGAAGGTTTATATCATTTACTTTTAACAGGAGAGATGCCAACCGAAAGAGAGGTAAAAGAATTAATGGTAGATTTTAGAAATAGACGCAGTATTCCGCGTTATGTTTGGGATGTAATAGATTCGTTTCCTAGTGAAAGTCATCCAATGGCCATCTTATCTGCAGCAGTAATGAGTTTACAAAGAGAATCTCATTTTAGCATCAAGTATAAAAAAGGGATGAGTAAAATGGATTATTGGGATTCTACTTATGAAGATGCAACCAATTTGCTTGCCAAAATGCCATTGATAGGAGCGTATATTTACAATAAGTTATACCACCCTGAAAAAGGACATCGTTATCCAGATCCTTCATTAGATCTTGGCGCAAATTTCGCGTATATGATGGGTAAAGAAAAACCTTATGATGATGTTTCACGTATGTATTTTATTATTCATGCTGATCATGAAAGTGGTAACGTAAGTGCACACACCGGTCACTTGGTAGCAAGTTCATTATCTGATGTATACTACGCAACTTCTGCCATGATTAATGGTTTAGCAGGTCCGCTACATGGATTAGCAAATCAAGAAGTGCTACGTTGGTTGCAAGGTCTAAAAGATCAAATGAAAGGTAAATTACCTTCAGAAGAAGAAATGAAAAAATATGTTTGGGATACATTAAATAGTGGCCAAGTGATACCTGGTTATGGGCATGCAGTATTGAGAAAAACAGACCCGCGTTATACAGTGCAGCGTGAATTTTGTTTAAAACATATGCCAGATGATGATATATTTAAATATGTAGATGCTTTATATAAAGTTGTACCTGATATTTTAAGAGAACATGGTAAAGCTAAAAATCCATGGCCAAATGTAGACGCACAATCTGGAGTTGTACAATGGCATTATGGAGTTACTCAATACGATTTTTATACCGTTCTATTTGCAATAGGTAGATCAATTGGGGTACTTTCTAATATTATTTGGGATAGAGCTTTGGGTTATTCTTTAGAAAGACCAAAATCTATAACTACAGATATGCTTGAAGAAATGGTAGGTGTAGAGAAAGAAATGGCAGAATTAGTTTAATAAAACGGTTTTGTTTTATCTAAACAGCTATTTTCGTTATTAAATAATCCTGTAATTTTATTTTAGAATAGCGACTATTACGTAAGTAATGGCCGCTATTTTTTTAGTATAAAATCATGCTCAAAATTTGGTTGAAATTTCATAAATTAGCATAATTACAAAAATTAATAAAATATAAAGAAAATGTCGGATAAAGCAACATTAGAAATTGATGGGAAAAAGTATGAATTTCCAATATTAAGAGGTTCAGAAAATGAGATAGCAATTGATATTAAAACGTTAAGATCTGCTACTAATGGGATAATTACTTTAGATCCGGGGTTTAAAAATACAGGTTCTTGCGAAAGTAAAATTACATTTTTAAATGGTGAAGAAGGTATATTACGCCATAGAGGGTATGCTATTGAAGATTTAACAAAAAAAGCTAGTTTTTTAGAAGTTGCTTTTTTAGTTATTTTTGGTGAATTACCTACAAAAACCCAATTAACTAAATTTGAAAATGACATTAAAAGCCAATCATTATTAAATGAGGAAATGAAGGATATTATTGATGGTTTCCCTAAAGTAGCACATCCTATGGGAATTTTATCATCATTAACAAGTGCTTTGACAGCGTTTCATCCTCAAACGGTAAATGTTAATTCCGAATCAGATTTATATTATTCAGTTGTGAAATTAATTGGTAAATTCCCTGTTTTAGCAGCTTGGGCTCATAGTAAAAACCAAGGAACTCCATTAAATTATTCAGATAATTCATTAGATTATATTGAAAACATCTTGCAAATGATGTTTAAAATACCAACAGAAAAATATGTATTAAATCCTATTGCAGTTAAAGCATTAGATGAATTATTGATCTTACATGAAGATCATGAACAAAATTGTTCTACATCCACTGTAAGAATTGTAGGTTCTTCAGAAGCTGGTTTGTTTGCTTCAGTTTCTGCAGGTGTTTCTGCTTTATGGGGTAGATTGCATGGTGGTGCAAATCAAGCTGTTCTAGAAATGCTTGCGGATATTCAAGAAGACGGAGGAGATGTGGAAAAGTTTATTGCCAGAGCAAAAGATAAAAATGACCCATTCCGTTTAATGGGGTTCGGTCATAGAGTTTATAAGAATTTTGATCCTAGGGCAAGAATTATCAAGAATGCTGCTGATGAATTATTTGAAGATTTAGGTACTTCAGATCCAATATTGACCATAGCAAAACATTTAGAAGAAGTTGCATTAAAAGATGAATATTTTGCCAAAAGAAAATTATATCCGAATGTTGATTTTTATTCAGGTATCATTTATCGTGCATTGGGCATTCCTACTGAAATGTTTACCGTAATGTTTTCTTTAGGCCGTTTACCAGGATGGATTGCCCAATGGAAAGAAATGAGATTGAATAGTGAACCTATTGGTCGCCCTCGTCAGTTGTATACAGGACATCCACTTAGAGAATTTGTATCATTAGATAAAAGATAATAAGCCTATATAATACTTAAATGTCATTCTGATTCCGAATCATCGGGGCAAAATGGCATTTTTATTTAAATAAATGCTACAACTTAATATACAAAACGAAACATCTAGATTAAGAGCGGTTGTACTAGGTACAGCTGAGAGTAATGGCCCAATACCTACTTTTGAAGAAGCGTACGATCCGAAATCCAGACAGCATATCCTGGCAGGAACCTATCCTAAAGAAGAAGATATGGTTAAAGAAATGGAGGCTTTTATGGAAGTTTTAGAAAAATATGATGTAAAAGTATATCGCCCTAGTGTTTTAGAAAATATAAATCAGATCTTTACTAGAGATATCGCTTTTGTGGTTGAAAATAAAATGATAAAATCTAATATATTACCTGATAGGTTAAAAGAATTAGATGCTATTGATTTTATATATAAACAGATCTCTGAAGAGAATAGAATTATACCACCTCAAGAAGTTCATGTTGAAGGAGGAGACGTAATGCCTTGGAATGAATATATTTTTATAGGAACTTATACTGGTGATGATTACCCTGAATATATTACTGCCAGAACAAATAAAGAGGCGGTTTTATTTATAAGTAAATTATTTCCTCAAAAAAAGGTGAAATCTTTTGAATTAAGAAAATCAAATACGATGGCAAAAGAAAATGCATTACATCTAGATTGTTGTTTTCAGCCCGTAGGAAAAGACAAAGCCATTTTACATAGAAACGGATTTCTAATTGAAGAAGAATACAATTGGTTGGTTGACTACTTTGGCAAAGAAAATATTTTTGAAATCACCAAAGATGAAATGTATGACATGAATTCTAATATATTTTCTATCTCTGAAAAAGTAGTGGTTTCTGAGCGTAATTTTACTCGATTAAATACTTGGTTACGCGAACAAGGTTTTATAGTTGAAGAAATATCGTATGCCGAAATTGCTAAGCAAGAAGGTCTTTTGCGTTGTTCAACAATGCCACTGATTCGAGATTGATATTGATTATTTCCCATCATTTTTTTTTAGAATAAATTAACTTTCCGACAGGTTGAAAAATACAATTTTAGGCTATCTTTGCGCCTTGTCAAAATTTCAAGAATTTTAATTTGGACATCACTTTTAAGAGTAATGGTATTTGATTTAGAGAATTGTTTTTTTTTGATGTAAGCGTGAATTTTAGAGAAAATTAAAGAATGGTAGAGAATATTTTATATAATAACAATATAACCAGACGATTAGTGTTGCTAAATCGCTATTATAGAATGACTAAGTTTTATTCATTCTTAAAAAATACGGCTTTTAAAGGAGGTTCTGTTGTGGTAGTTTTCATTTTATTATTGTTAGGAGTTGAATTTTTCATTTTAGATATTAGTACACTACTTAATAATATGGTGGAAGCATATTCACCAAAAATAATTTTTTCAATTTTTCTGATTTCAGAAACTATTTTGGGTATAATTCCACCTGAAGTATTTATTGCTTGGGCATCTAAATCTGGGAGTCCTTGGTTGTTTTTGTTTGTGTTAGCTACAATATCATACATAGGAGGAATCATTTCTTATTTAATCGGGAATCGTCTTTTTTTAATCCCTGCCATTAAAAATCATATTGAAAATAAAGTTGCAAAGCATATTGCTCACTTGAGAAAATGGGGAGGTATTTTTGTTGTTATGGGTGCTATATCGCCAATTCCACATTCAATGGTAAGTTTAGCATCAGGTTTGATCAAGTACAACTTCAAGCAATATTTGTTTTGGTCTCTTTTCAGATATGTGCGTTTTGCATTATATGCCCTTGTTATTTTTAAAGTATTTGTCTCAGACTAAAATAAACTGCAATACACATAGCCGACTTATTATCTTAAGATTGTAATCAATAGTTGAGTAATGAGGTTATTATTGGAACCTGTATAGTTGTCGTAGTCCAATTATCTTTTGTTAGAAAGTCAAGATATTAATAAGTGATTTCATAAAATTTATAGTAATTTTGAACGTATAAATTAGCAACATTTTAATGCAACAAATTACCGAAACTATATTGATGATTCGCCCTGTAAATTTTAGGATGAATGAACAAACAGCTGTAAATAATTACTATCAAAAAGTATTAGAAAATATTTTGCCTGAAACTGTTCAGGCTAAAGCCGAAAGTGAATTTGATACTTTTGTTGAAAAATTACGCGTAACTGGGATACATGTTATTGTTGCTGAGGATACTGTTGTGTCTGATACGCCAGATTCAATATTTCCAAATAACTGGATATCTTTCCATGAAAATGGAGATGTTGTATTATACCCAATGTTTGCTGAAAATAGACGTTTAGAACGTCGTGAAGATATTCTAGATCTGGTTGAGAAAGAAGGTTTTATAATTAATAACGTTGTGGATTATACCGAAGCAGAAGATGAAAACTTATTTTTAGAGGGTACGGGTAGTTTACTTTTAGACAGAGAAAACAGAAAAGTTTATTGTGCGTTATCACCAAGAGCAGATGAAGATTTATTAATTGAATTCTGTGAAGATTTAGAATTTACTCCTATCGTTTTTACTGCATATCAGTCTGTTAATGAAGAACGATTACCAATTTATCATACCAATGTAGTAATGTGTTTGGCAGAAAATTTTGCAGTGATCTGTTTAGATTGTATCGACGATAAAAATGAGCGCAAAAATATTATAAAACAATTAAAACAAGATGGAAAGCAAGTAATTTCAATTTCTGAAGACCAAGTAAATTGTTTTGCCGGTAATATGTTGCAAGTTCGAAACAAAGATGGTAAAAAGATTATGATAATGAGTAATGCAGCTCATCAATCACTCACTACTCAACAAATTACTGCCATAGAAAAACATTGCGAAATAGTATCAAGTTCGCTAGATACTATTGAAGCTTGTGGAGGTGGTAGTGCACGATGTATGATGGCAGAAGTTTTTTTACCTAAAGGGTAGAGCTACATCAAAAGTCGTAACTCTATTTAACTTTCACACTATGTGGTACCAAAATTTTATAATTTCCTTTATTACGAATCACATCTCTAGTTATCGAAGATGAAATAAAAGAGGTGTTTGCGGCTGTCAATAAAAATACTGTTTCAATTTTTGAAAGTTTTCTGTTTGTATGTGCAATTGCTTTTTCAAATTCAAAATCGGCAGGATTGCGTAGACCCCTTAGAATAAATCCGGCTTTAACTTCTTTGCAAAAATCGACAGTCATTCCTGTATAGGTAGTAACTATAACTTTTGGTTGATCTTTGAAAGCTTCTTCAATAAAATTTATACGTTCTTCCAAGCTAAACATATATTTTTTTTCGGCATTGATTCCGATGGCCACAATTATTTCATCAAACAGATGAACTCCTCGTTTAATAATATCATAATGACCTAATGTTAAAGGATCAAATGATCCTGGGAATAATGCACGTCTCATAATGTTAATGTTTTTTGTTTATAAGTTGATTTGTTTAATTGAACGATTACACAATTTAACAAATGAACAGATCAATTCTTATTTATAGCTTGTTCAATAGCATTTCCGAATAAATTTTCAAGACTAATCCCTGCTTTTTCAGCTTGTTGAGGTAACAAACTTTCAGCTGTTAAGCCGGGAACAGTATTCATTTCTAAAAAATACGGTTCATCTCCTATAAAGATATATTCAGATCTTGAAAACCCACTCATATTTAATATTTTATAAACTTTTTTTGAAGCCGCAATTGCATTTTTCTCTTGTATTTTTGAGATTCTTGCTGGCGTTACTTCCTGTGATTTGCCTTCGTATTTAGCTTCATAATCAAAAAAGTCATTTTCTGAAACTATCTCGGTTATTGGTAATACTTTCGTTTCATTCTTATATTCAATAACGCCTACTGAGATCTCGGTTCCGTCAAGGAATTCTTCTATTAAAATTTCTTTGTCTTCTTTAAAGGCAACATCTATAGCAGGAAGCAATTGTTCTTCTGACATAACTTTAGAAATACCAAAACTAGAACCGGCATTGTTGGGTTTAACAAAGCAGGGTAAACCAACTTTATCAATGATAACTTTAGTATTAATGGCATCTCCTTTATCGAGATAGACCGATGTAGCCGCTTTTATACCATATTCTTTTACAATACTTAAAGTATCTCGTTTATTAAAAGTAAGCGCCATTTGATAGCAGGGAGCGGATGTATGTTTAATTTTTAATAATTCGAAATAAGCCATTAATATTCCGTTTTCTCCCGGATGTCCATGAATGGCATTAAATACACAATCAAAAGTTATATGTTTACCATCAATTGTAGCTGAAAAATCATGCTTGTTAATTGGGTACTCATTGCTGGCTTCATCTACTACAATCCACTTATCTTTTAAAATATGAACCTTATAAGGATTGTAAAGTTTCCGGTTTAAATACTGATATACAACGTTTCCACTTTTAAGTGAAATTTCAACCTCAGAGGAATAACCTCCCATAATAATGGCAATATTTTTTTTCATCCAACTAATTTGATTACTAACAAAAGTATCAAAATAAAATAAGTTTTCTAATGTATAATATGGGATTAATAGGCTTTATCTTTTAAAAATATTAAATGCCACACTTTTTTATGTAAATTTGCCGCAACTAAAAAATCAGCATTGGCTGTTTGTTAAATAAAGAATAAGCATGCAAATTATAAAATATTTAAAGAGTAAAATGTTTGTCAGAACACTTATAACTATGTTGGTAAGTGTAATAATTGGTATTTTTTTGTTGAAATATTTTTTGAGTTTTAGTACAAATCATGATCAAAAAATTGAAGTACCAGATTTAGCTAAAATGTCATTGACCGATACAAAAAAAACAGTTGAGAATCTACAATTATCATTTGTAGTAATTGATTCTGCTAGTTATAACCCTAATTTCCCACCAAAATCTGTTATTGATCAAGATCCTGAAGCAGGAGATTTTGTAAAGGAAAATAGAAAAATTTATATTACTTTAAATCCTTCAGACTATAGAAAAATTGCAATTCCTAATGTACTGAATAAAACCAAACGTCAGGTTGAGACGCATTTAAAATCAATTGGATTTAGAATAGGCGAGTATTATTATATTCCAGATATTGGAAGAAATGTTGTTCGTAAGATGAAATTTAAAGGCAAGGAAGTTAAGCCTGGCGATTTAATACCCAAGAATTCTGAAATTGATCTTGTGTTGGGTGACGGCGCAGGTAATGGCCAATAATCATTAATTTTTTAGATAATAATGCCAGTCGATATTTTAGATATAGAGCAAGATGATTCATTTGAACATTATAAATTTACTGCGAGCGTAGGTCAAGAGCCATTAAGAGTAGATAAATTTTTAATGAACTTCATTGAAAATGCTACAAGAAATAAAATTCAGCAGGCTGTTAAGGCGGGTAATGTATTGGTTAATGATTGTGTGGTAAAAGCAAACCATAAGATAAAACCAAACGACATAGTTAGAGTTGTGTTAGCACATCCTCCTCACGAAAATTTACTTGTTGCTGAAGATATTCCACTTGATATTGTTTATGAAGATGATGTACTTATGGTTGTAAATAAACCTGCCGGAATGGTAGTACATCCCGGACATGGAAATTACAGTGGTACTCTAGTTAATGGTTTGATCTTTCATGTAGAAAATTTACCTACAAATTCAAATGAACGTCCCGGACTTGTCCATAGAATAGATAAAGATACCAGCGGACTCTTAGTAGTTGCTAAAACAGAATCTGCGATGACTAGTTTATCTAATCAATTTTTTGATCGCACTACAGAAAGAAAATATATTGCTTTAGTTTGGGGAAATGTAAGTGAGGGAGAAGGTACTATCAACGGTCATGTAGGAAGGAGTTTTAAAAATCGATTACAAATGGATGTTTTTCCTGATGGCGATTATGGCAAACATGCAGTTACACATTACAAAGTTATTGAACGATTTAGTTATGTTACATTGGTAGAATGTAAATTAGAAACAGGAAGAACACATCAAATACGAGCACATTTTAAACATATTGGTCATACCTTATTTAATGATGAACGATATGGTGGAGAACGCATATTAAAGGGTACTACTTTTACGAAATATAAACAATTTGTAGACAATTGTTTTAAAGTATTGCCACGACAAGCATTACATGCAAAAACCTTGGGTTTTGAACATCCTGCAACTAAAAAATGGATGCAGTTTGATTCTGAAATACCTGAAGATATGCAATTGGTATTAGAAAAATGGCGGAACTATACTGTAAACCAGAAGGTATAGATTTTTGAATTTTAATGTCCTTTTTTTCTTGCTCTCCAAGCTTTCCAAGCTCCAGTAGACCACAAAGCCCAAATAATAAGTATAGGTTGAAAGAAAAGGCGTATCAATCTAGCATTATCAGAATTCAATGCTTCTCCAAAAGCGTCTTTTCCATTTAGATATTGTGAAATATTTCCAGGAAAAATCAATATAAAAAATATAGCTAAAGCTAAACCTATTTTTACACGTTCTTTTTTCCAAAAAAGCATCCCTAGACCGAGAATAATTTCGACTATTCCTGATAAAATAACAACCAAATCTTTACCTAAAGGGACCCAGTCTGGCACTTGTGCTTGAAATTCGATTCTGTTAAATGTAAGATGACTAACTCCGGCGTATAAAATAAAACAACCTAATAGTACTCTAAAAACATGTTGAATAAATGTGGTTTTAACTTGTCTTTCCATAACTAATTTGGGTTTAATTGGTTGATATTATATTGTTTATGCATAAATATATCAAATTTAATTTAAAGACTATTCTTCAGTGCTTTTTTGGTGTAATTTATGTTTAACTTTTTTTACATTAATATTGATCAATATGACATATAGATTTATTCTATTTAATTATAAAATATTAATAGTTGAAACAATTTGAAGATTCATTTTTCGATTGTATTTTTACATTTTAAATGCTACATAAATGAAAATTGTTATATCACCTGCGAAGTCTCTCAATTTTGAATCTGAAGTTTTGACTGATAAATACACACAAGCTATTTTTCTAGAGCAATCTGATAAATTGAGTAAAGTACTTAAAAAGAAAAGTGCAAAACAACTATCTAAATTAATGAATATTTCCGATAATTTAGGTCGGTTGAATTATGAGCGTAATCAACAATGGAGCCTTCCTTTTAATTTAAAAAATGCGCGTCAGGCAATTTTTGCATTTACCGGAGCAGTATTTCAAGGAATAGATGTTACTACTATTAAAGTGAATAAATTAGATCAATTACAAGATAAAATCCGGATTATTTCAGGTCAATATGGTTTGTTAAAACCGTTGGACCTTATTCAGGCATATCGATTAGAAATGGGTACTAGATTAAAAATTGGCAGGAAAGGAAATTTATACCAGTTTTGGGATGCTTCAATTACAAATGCACTCAATGGTGAGTTAAAAGATGATGAACCTTTTATCAATTTGGCGAGCGCAGAATATTTTAAAGCAATAAAACCAAAATTACTTAAAGTTCCTGTAGTCACACCAGTATTTAAAGATTTTAAAAACGGAGAGTATAAGACGATCATGACCTTTGCAAAATTAGCTAGAGGTTATATGGTTCGTTATATTATTGATAACAACATTGATACCGTTGAAGGTTTAAAAGGCTTTACCACTGAGGGGTATGCTTTTGATGCAAATATGTCTACAGATACAGAGCTGGTGTTTACAAGGTAAGTTATAGAAGTGAAAATATTATTTTAACTGTTCCATATTTTATATCTTATTGAAATTATTTGCTAATTTGAAATCACTATAAAATGTCAATTCAAAATATTCCTGCATTATTTTCAGAAAGTAAAACCGACACTTTAGAATTGTTTGTTTACGATTTCAAAATGACAAATGATGTTGTTAAAAGTAAAGTAAATTTAGGCTTGCACATGTTTAGCTTTTTGCAAACAGGAAAAAAACAAGTGCATTTTGCTGGAAATTCTGTAGCTGTTAACAAATCACAATCATTACTTATAAAAAAAGGAAATAGTCTTTGGACAGAATTATTGGAAAAGGATGCTATTTATTACTGTAAACTCCTCTTTTTTTCTGATAAAAAACTTGAAAAATTCCTAAAAAAACATTCAACAAGAAAAATTATTATTCAAGATGAAGTTTCGTTTTTTATCATAAAGAATGATAATTACATCAGTTCATATTTAAGTTCATTATCAATCATAGCTAACGAAAAGTCAAATTATAAAGATAATTTACTATCACTTAAGTTTGAAGAATTATTGCTCTACCTTATTCATAAATATGGTAATAAATTTGAATCGTATTTGCACTCTTTAATATCAAAAGACACTTCTTCATTTACTAGTATTGTTGAAGGTAATACATATTCTAATTTAAAATTGGAAGAAATTGCTTTTTTGTGTAATATGAGTCTATCAACCTTCAAACGTCATTTTATTAATGAATACCAAACTTCACCTGGAAAATGGTTACAAGATAAACGATTACAAAAGGCAAAAGAACTATTACAATATAATGGTTTAAAAGTGTCTGATATATATATTGATTTAGGCTATACCAATTTGTCAAACTTCAGTGCAGCATTTAAAAACAAATTTGGAATAAGTCCAACAGAAGTTCAATAAATAACTACTTTCTTAGAGTTCAATATAAATCGGTCGACTAGATTTTAAAAATTGACCTTTTTTCATAAGTTTTTTGGACTGAATATGTAAACAATGTACTTGGTTCTCTACATATATTTGTGTTATAATAAATACAAATAAAATTTAAAGATGAATATTACATTAGCACAAGCAGAACAAGTAATTGCTGCAGCAAAACAAAAATCACAAGAATTAGGCACAAAAATGGATATTGCAGTTATTGATTCAGGGATAAATTTAACAGCATTTGCAAGAGAAGATGGTGCTTGGTTAGGTTCAATAGATATTGCTATCAAAAAAGCAAAAACTGCACGTTTTTTTAACATGGATACTGGTACTATAGGTTCTCTATCTCAGCCAGGTGGTGCTTTGTATAATATTGAACATTCTAATGGTGGCTTGATTTCTTTCCCGGGTGGTGTATGCATAAAAAACGAAGCTGGAGATATTATTGGGGCAATAGGCGTTAGTGGTAGTTCAGTAGAAGATGACCATGCAGTAGCTGCTGCTGGTGCATCAGCAATATAAGATATTGGTTAATTATTTGGATTCAATACATTAATTGGGTTGAGGGGGTAGCTGTTCTAGCTGCCCTTTTTTTTGCTTTAGTACCAGGCGCTGATTAGTAGTCAAAATTTTTACTTTCCTGCCACAATGTCATTTCAAGTTTCTTAAATTCTGCCAAAATACTGTGAAATAAGTGTTGGCATAATGATTGACTATTTACTAGCAGAGTTAAAAAAAATAAAAAACGAAAAATCTAAAACATAAATTATGAGTAAAATTATAGGTATAGATTTAGGGACAACCAACTCATGTGTTTCTGTAATGGAAGGAAACGAGCCGGTGGTAATTCCTAATGCTGAAGGAAAAAGAACAACACCATCTATTGTGGCTTTTGTTGAAGGTGGTGAACGTAAAGTTGGTGATCCGGCAAAACGTCAAGCGGTTACAAATCCTACCAAGACGGTTTATTCTATCAAACGTTTTATGGGTAACAAGTATTCTGAGTCTAAAAAAGAAGCAGAACGTGTACCTTATAAAGTAGTAAAAGGAGATAATGATACCCCGAGAGTAGATATTGACGGTAGATTGTATACGCCTCAAGAAATCTCTGCAATGGTATTACAAAAAATGAAAAAAACAGCTGAAGACTATTTAGGTCATGAAGTAAAAGAAGCAGTTGTAACGGTTCCAGCATATTTTAATGATGCCCAACGTCAGGCAACTAAAGAAGCTGGTGAAATAGCAGGTTTAAAAGTAAGCCGTATTATTAATGAGCCTACAGCGGCTGCATTGGCATATGGATTGGACAAATCTGGTGCTGATAAAAAAATTGCAGTATATGATTTAGGTGGTGGTACTTTTGATATCTCTGTCTTAGAAATTGGCGATGGTGTTTTTGAAGTATTATCTACAAATGGTGACACACATTTAGGTGGTGATGATTTTGATCAGGTAATAATTGATTGGTTAGCTGAAGAGTTTAAAAAAGACGAAAACATTGATCTTCGTAAAGATCCAATGGCATTACAACGTTTAAAAGAAGCTGCAGAAAAAGCAAAAATTGAATTATCTTCAAGTACACAAACTGAAATAAATTTACCATATGTAACTGCTACAGATAGCGGACCAAAACACTTGGTAAGAACTATAACCAGAGCCGCTTTTGAAAAGTTGGCCGACAGCTTGATAAAAAGATCTATGGCGCCGGTGACTAAAGCATTAAAAGATGCTGATTTAAAAACATCTGATATTGATGAAATTATCTTAGTGGGTGGTTCAACACGTATGCCAAGAATACAAGAAGAAGTTAAAAAATTCTTCGGTAAAGACCCGCATAAAGGAGTGAATCCTGATGAAGTAGTTGCTATAGGTGCTGCTATACAAGGTGGTGTTTTAACGGGTGATGTAAAAGATGTATTGTTATTAGATGTTACACCATTATCTTTAGGTATTGAAACAATGGGTAATGTAATGACAAAATTGATTGAAGCGAATACTACGATTCCTACTAAAAAATCACAGGTATTTTCAACGGCTGCTGAAAATCAACCATCGGTTGAAATTCATGTCTTACAAGGTGAGCGAGCAATGGCTGGTGACAATAAAACAATTGGCCGTTTCCATTTAGATGGTATTCCGCCTGCACCAAGAGGTGTACCTCAAATTGAAGTTACATTTGATATTGATGCGAATGGAATTATCAATGTATCTGCTAAAGATAAAGGTACAGGTAAAGAGCATAACATTCGTATAGAAGCATCTTCAGGTTTATCAGAAGAAGATATCCAAAAAATGAAAGCTGATGCTGAAGCAAATGCTGATGCTGATAAAAAAGTCAAAGAGACTGTTGATAAGATCAATAGTGCTGATGGTATGATTTTCCAAACAGAAAAACAATTGAAAGAGTTTGGTGATAAATTATCTGATGATAAAAAAGGACCTATTGAAGCTGCACTCGAAGAGTTGAAAAAAGCACACGAATCTAAAGACATAGCGCAAATTGATGCAGCTATGGAAAAGATAAACGAAGCTTGGAAAGTAGCCTCTGAAGAAATGTACAAAGCAGAACAAGAAGCACAAGGAGCACCTGGCCCAGATGCAGGAGCTGATACAACTTCTGAAGGTGATGATGTACAAGATGTAGATTTCGAAGAAGTAAAAGAAGAATAATCTCTGATTATTTTGAATATAAAACCCGCTCATTGAGCGGGTTTTTTCGTTATTAAAACTTCTAATGTCTTAGAAGCAAGATTGTAATATGAAAATTTAAGTATATTTGGTTTTATAAAATTGAATTATGGAAAAGAATAAACCAGATTGGCTACAAGCTCTAGAAGCGCAATCATGGCAAGCTGAATTAATAGCTTCAGGACTGGCAATTTACGGATCATTGTCAATGGGTATATACATTGACAGTTTTGCAGAATGGGCAGTGTTACGGTTTAGCGACCGTATATTAAGTATACTCTATTTTTTTATGTTTTATATTTATATAGCACATGCCGTATTGGTAATTAGTTTTATAACCCACCTGGCGTTGCGCATATTATGGGCAGGTATATTAGGCTTAAGCTCGGTATACCCTACAGGTATTAATATGGAGACCAAAGTATATGCAGCACATTTTAAAGATAGTTTAAAACAAGAGTTTCCAGACTTATCAAAGTATTCGATGGAATTAGATAAATTATGTAGTATGATATTTTCCATACTCTGTGCAATGATCATTGTATTGATTAGTATATCATTTTGGATTGTAGGCTATATGATTTTAAGTGAATTATTATTAAAAATAGCACCGGAGAGTGTAGTAAATTATTTCGGTTTTGCACTTATTGGTTTTCTCCTACTTTATTCAATTATTGGAGGTCTCCTTACTCAAGGAAAAATCAAAGACAGTAAGTTTGCTAAAAAGTATGCTTATAAACTTAATCAGCGGTTTGGTAAATTATTTTATTTTTTTGGTTATAAAGCCTTTAGTTATATAACACAAACAATTAGAACAAATGTAACTTCAAAACTTTTTTTCTTTGGAATGATGGGTATTTTATTTACAAGTATGTTAATGGCTATACCAAGATTTCAAAAAATAGTACCATACTATATGCCAAAGTTATATGTAGATTTAAATGGGCATGAATCGAGAGTAGATAAAGCCAGTTATTTGGATAAATTAGAGAATGCTTCTATTTTATTACCTGTTATTCAGAGTGAAATTATTAAAGAATCATATATAAAATTATACATCCCAAAATACGGACGTGAAGATGAAATTATATCAACTGTATGTGGAGAGTTTGAATGGAATGATGATCTAGCAACCCAGAAAAATAGGGAATTACAAAATGCTTTTAAAGTAGAGTGTGCTGGAAAGTATTACAAAATATCTATTGATAATATTACACTTAAAAATGTGGATTTTCAATACCGACGAAATCTATATAACGATAAAGAAGGATATCTAACCTATATAAATGCAGATACATTGAAAGTAGGAACACATTCAATTAAAATTGAAAGTGCTTATAATGGTGGAGAAGAAACTTCTTTTCAAAGAGAAATTCCATTTTATAAAGAATAAAATAAATTTTATATTATTTGCCATTCATAAGAACATCTAATAGAAGTTTGTTCTGAATTCCGACCTTCGTAAAAAAAACAAACATTTTCAAAAAAAATCTCAAAACAAATTCGGTTATTTTGTAGTTATTTAACTACAAAATAACCGAATTCTACTAAATAATAATTAAAAACTAATTATGAAAAACTGATTCCTTTACTTTAAATGAAGCTACTTTTTCCATGCCCATGCTTATGGCATCTTTATTTAAAGGAATTAAATGATGATAGCGTTCAGATAACGATTTTTTCAAGCCTTCAATAACATTTTCAAGTTTAACAATAGGTTTTATTTTTAAGAATCCACCCAACACAACCATGTTAAAAATTTTCTTATTCCCCATTTCAGTGGCTAATTTCGTTGCGTCAATTGTATATATATTTATGTCTGTCCTTGTTGGATGATGAGAAATTCCGTTTGGATCGTACAATAATATACCTCCGGGTTTTACCGATTCCTCAAATTTATCCATTGATTGCTGATTTAAAATAATGGCTGTATCGTAGACTTTTAAATAAGGAGAACTAATTCTATCATTACTTAGTATTACGGTTACATTGGCAGTACCACCACGCATCTCTGGTCCGTAAGATGGCATCCAACTCACTTCTTGATCTTGCATGATACCTGAATAGGCTAATATTTTACCCATTGATAGTACACCTTGACCACCAAAACCTGCTATAATAATTTCTTCTGTCATAATCCTTTATTTTAACTTACCGTTAACTTTTATATCCCCAAGAGGAAAGTATGGGAACATATTTTCAACCATCCATTCATTTGATTCAATTGGGTTCATTTTCCAACCAGAATTACAGTTAGAGACAATCTCTACAAATGAAAGCCCCTTTTTTAAATGCACATTTTCAAAGGCCTTCTTAATTGCTTTTTTAGCTTTTCTGGCATGCTTATGCGTATGAACCGCTTGTCTTGTTACATAATGAACTCCAGGTAAATTAGCGATCAATTCTGTCATTTTTAAGGGTGAGCCCATCGTTTCAATTTCTCTCCCATAAGGCGAAGTCGAAGTACGCATACCTTCTAATGTTGTTGGTGCCATTTGCCCGCCTGTCATACCATAAATACCATTATTAACAAATATAATTACAATATTTTCTCCTCTGTTACAGGCATGAATAGTCTCAGCTGTACCAATGGCAGCTAGATCTCCATCACCTTGATAGGTAAACACATATTTTTCAGGCCACGTTCTTGCGATGGCAGTTGCTACAGCCGGAGCACGCCCATGAGCCGCTTGTGTCATATCAATATTCATAAAATCGTAAGCTAAAACTGAACAACCAACAGGAGCAACACCAATAACGTCTTCAGAAATACCCATTTCGTCAATAACTTCCATTGTTAGATTATGCGCGGTACCATGACCACAGCCCGGACAATACGATAATGCATTGTCAGTCATTAATTTTGACTTACAGAATACTTGATTCTCCGACTTTATGATGTCTAATACGTCCATTTTTTATTATTTTTTGTTCTAAGGCTTCTAAAATTTCTTCAGGTGTATGAATAATTCCACCGGTTCTTCCAAAATGTTCAACTGGCACTTTATGTTCAACAGAAAGTCTTACATCTTCAACCATTTGTCCTGCGTTTAGCTCAACACTCAAAATTCCTTTTACCTGATCTGCTATTTCTAATAGTTGTTGTTTAGGAAATGGGAATAAGGTAATTGGTCTCAATAAACCTACTTTCAACCCTTTTTCCCTTGCTAGTTCAACTGCTTTTTGAGCAATTCTGGCGCTTGAACCGTAAGCAACAATTAAATATTCAGCATCTTCACATAGAATTTTTTCATATCGTAAATCTTCTTTTTCCATTCGTTCGTATTTTTCCATTAATTTACGAACTTTGGCTTCCATTTTTTCAGATTCTAAATCGAGAGAAGTTATAATATTTCGTTCTCGATCCTTTCTCCCTGTTGTAGCCCAATCACCATATTTTTCGATAATAGCTTCATTTGTCATTCTTTCTTTTTGATCTTTCAGCACTACTTTTTCCATCATTTGACCAATCAACCCGTCAGAAAGTATTAAAACCGGCGCTCGATATTTAAAAGCAATATCAAAAGCATCTTCAATAAAATCAGACATTTCTTGAACTGATGAAGGAGCTAGAACGTACAATTTATAATCACCATGGCCACCTCCTTTAACAGACTGAAAATAATCTGCCTGAGAGGGTTGAATGGTTCCTAAACCAGGACCACCACGAACAACGTTTACAATTACAGCCGGCAATTCGGCACCTGCTAAGTATGAGATACCCTCTAGTTTAAGCGATATTCCGGGACTTGATGAAGAGGTCATTACTCTTTTTCCTGTACTGGCGGCGCCATAGACCATATTTATGGCAGCTATTTCACTTTCTGCTTGCAAAACGACCATCCCTGTTCTTTTTTCAGGACGTTCTGACATTAAATATTCAATTACTTCTGATTGTGGAGTGATAGGATATCCGAAGTAGGCGTCAATTCCTGCTCTAATAGCAGCCTCAGCCAAAGCTTCATTTCCTTTCATTAATTTTAATTCAGACATGCGCTAATATTTTGATGATTAGGCTGGAACTTTTATCCTGTATACTGAAATGGCTCTATCAGGGCAAACGATAGCACAATTGGTACATCCGGTACATTCATCAGGATTACTCATATAAGCATAATGATAGCCTTTGCGATTTACTTCTTTTGACATGCTTATGACATTTTCAGCACATACAGGTATGCATAGATCGCAACCTTTACACTTTTCAATATCTACTACGATAGCCCCTTTAACTTTTGCCATTTTAATAAATTTATGTGTAATTATTTACTCTAATTAAATAATCCTTAAAATTATAGGTAATTTTTTATATAAAATATGACATTTATCACCGTATAAAATTTGTTGCAACTTTTTAAAATACTCGATAAAGTCTGATAAAAATTAGAATATATTACCTGAAATGATGTTTTTTAAGATATGAAAAGTGACAGATGTATTTTTATATAGTTTCAAATAGAAACTCAATTTTACTTTGCTTAGTAAATCCTCATCCAAATGCATATCTTTACGCGCTTAAAAATAACTAACTAACCTTTGACTTTAAAAGCATATACTTCAGAATTTAGATATAACCTAAAATTGGCTTACCCGGTTATGTTGGGTATGATAGGGCATACCTTAGTTAGTTTTGTCGATAATATCATGGTAGGACAGCTAGGTACTGCTGAGTTAGCAGCCGTATCTTTGGGGAATAGTTTTTTGTTTATAGCAATGAGTTTAGGGATTGGATTTTCTACTGCAATTACACCCCTAGTTGCGGAGGCTGACGGAGAAAAAAATATTAAGAAAGGGAAGCTAATCTTTAATCATGGCCTTTTTTTATGTACCGTATTAGGAATCGCTTTATTTTTAATGATACTCGGTATAAAACCCTTGATGCATTACATGGATCAACCTGAGGAAGTGGTGAAATATGCAATGCCTTATTTAGATTTGGTGGCATTCTCATTGATTCCTTTGATCATGTTCCAAGCATTTAAACAATTTGCAGATGGTATGTCACAAACCAAATACGCAATGTGGGCCACAATTTTGGCCAATATATTAAATGTTGTTTTGAATTATCTGTTAATTTTTGGAAAGTTTGGTTTTCCAGAATTAGGTATTATTGGTGCTGCAATTGGTACATTGATATCACGTGTTGTAATGTTGATCTTTATGTGGTTATTATTGAGATCAAAGGATAAATTTAAACCCTATCTTGAAAGGTTTAGTTTTAATAATATCAAAAAAAGAACCCTTAAAAAAATTATTGATCTAGGTTTTCCTTCTGCTTTGCAAATGCTATTTGAAGTAGCTGTGTTTACAGCTGCAATATGGTTATCAGGAGTGCTGGGTAAAAATCCGCAAGCAGCAAATCAAATCGCCTTGAACTTATCTTCAATGACCTTTATGGTAGCAATGGGCTTAGGAGTAGCTGCAATGATTAGAGTAGGAAATCAAAAAGGATTGAAAAATTTTACAGAATTGAGGAGGATAGCTATTTCTATTTTCTTTTTGACCATATTATTGGATATTGTTTTTGCATTGATTTTTATGATATTCAACGAAGACTTACCTAAAATGTATGTCGATCAACATGATGTTGTAAATCAGTTAGATAATTTTGAAGTAATTACGATTGCTGCCAAGCTATTATTAGTGGCCGCCGTTTTTCAAATTTCAGATGGACTACAAGTGGTTGTTTTAGGAGCCTTGAGAGGTTTACAAGATGTTAAAATTCCAACATTTATAACTTTTATTGCTTATTGGATCATTGGTTTTCCGATATGTTATTATCTTGGAAAAGAAGAAGTTTATGGTAGTGTGGGTATATGGATTGGCCTGTTGGCGGGATTAACATCTTCGGCTATTATGTTGTATATTCGGTTTCATTATTTAACCAAAAAGTTAATAAATCAACAAACAGTTAATTAAATGGGAATTGTTGTAAAACAATCGATTAATAATACAATTATTCTTTTTGCCGGATTTGCAATTGGTGGACTCAATGTGCTTTTTTTATATACGAATTTTTTACATGAGGATTATTACGGATTGATTACTTTTTTACTATCAACTGCAAATATTTTGGCACCCCTTATGGTATTAGGAATGCAACATACCATTATTAAATTTTTTTCATCCTATAAAACAAAACTTGAAATAGATAAGTTTTTAACGAGCTCCTTGATATTACCTTTATTCGTTATAATTCCTTTAGCTTTGATAGGTACATTTTTTTATGAAACTATTTCAGATTGGATTTCTAGAGAGAACCCAATAATTAAACCATATACAAGCTATATTTTTACTATTGCCATTTTCATGGGATTTTTTGAAGTTTTTTATGCCTTTAGTAAAGTGCAATTGAAATCTGTTTTCGGTAACTTCATAAAAGAGATTTTTCACAGAATTTGTATTGCTTTTTTATTGATTGCAGTTTTTTTTAATTGGATAAGTCAGGAGCAATTTATCTATGCCGTTGTTATCGTTTATGGTGTAAGAATGCATGTAATGATGATCTATGCTTTTAAGTTGTACAGGCCTCGAATAATATTAAAACTTCCTGATAATATTAAAGAAATACTGTCCTATTCATTTTATATTATTTTGGCTGGTTCTGCAGCAGGAATATTATTAGATATTGATAAGTTTATGATTCCACAATTAGAGAAAATTGCAGAAGTAGCTTATTATGGAGTTGGTATTTATATAGCATCAGTTGTTGGTATTCCGTCAAGAGCCATGCAACAAATTATCAATCCACTTACGGCAAAAGAACTGAATGCTGATAATATGAGCGAAGTAAAGAATCTATATCAAAAAAGTTCAATTACCTTATTGATTGCTGGAGGGTTATTATTTTTATTGATAAATTTAAATGTAAAAGATCTATATGTATTGATCAATAAGCCTGAATATTCAGTAGGAGTAATGATTGTATTCATGATTTCTATAGCTGAGCTGTATAAACTGGCTTTAGGTACTAATGGTGCGATCTTGACAAATTCAAAATATTATCGGGTATTTTTCTATTTTTCTATTGCAATGGCACTAAGTGTTATCATTTTGAATAGATGGTTGATAGGACTATTTGGTATCGATGGTGCAGCCTTTGCTACATTGATAGTTGTATTTGTATTTAGTACATTTAAAATCATCTATATTAATCTGAAGTTGAGAATGCAGCCGTTTACAAGAAAAACACTTCAAGTATTTATACTTACCATTGTGCTATTTGTCTCTTTTTACGTTGTGGAAATTAGGTTGCATCCTATACTTAATATTGGTATAAAGTCAATTCTAATTACGTTATTATATGTATTTATAATTTATAGAATGAATATATCGGAAGAAGTAAATGTTTTATTGAATAAATTTCTAACAAAGATAAAACGCCCTTAACATAAAAATCCTGCATCATTTCTGATAGCAGGATTTTAAAGTTATTCCTCTTTCTCTTAGCAATTAGAGGATAGTAACTTCTCTTTAAAACTAAACTTTGACTTCAATTAAAAAGAATTGATTTTTTATATATGTAAATATATTGCTAATAGAATTTAAAATGATAATTTCATGCTGTTTTTTATTAACACAAATAAGAGATATGTTAAAAACAATTTACGGAACAGTATCTTCTAAAAATGAAAAATCCTGCATCATTTCTGATAACAGGACTTTCCGCATTTAACTCCTTAAGAGTCTCTTTAATATTGTTTAATCATTCTTACTTTTACTGTTTCTCTTTTTTGAATGACTTTTATATTCTTTTTTTCGTTTTATGATCTTACTATTTTTATGACCATTTCCTTTTTTTGATTTGTAATAATAAAAATCATCATCTTCGTCATAATTATCAAAGTTATCATAAAAATTAGAATCATCAAAATAGTCATGATCAAAATCGAGTATCATTCCATCATAAAAGTAATTATAGTTATATGATCTATGTGAATATCTCGGTTTAACATGTCCAAAATAGCTCACTTCACCATAACGGTTATATCTAATATACAATCCACCTACATGGGTCATTCGTCTATGATGATAATCAATATAAACAGAACCTACTCTTGATACTTTGCCATATCTGTTATAGTTTATAAATACATTACCAACTCGTTTCACTCTACCATAATAATCTCGACTAACGTATACATTCTGATACGGAGTTCTGTTGCTGTAACGTCTTCCGTTTCTATATACTTGGCGAGTGGTATATCTAGTTCTCGTGCGTGAATTAAAATCTAATTCACCATTAGGAAAAATATAAAATTTAATTCCTTTTTCGACAAACTGAATCGGTTTTGCATTACGATATTTGTAATAACCCGTTTTACTGCTTGTCTTTACTCCGTCTGAGGCTTCAGCAGTAGAAACCACCATGAGCATACCTAAAATAAATAGTAGTCCTTTTTTCATAATATATGGTTTTAAGGATTATGCCTACTCTATAAGTTTTTCGGCTTACACTATAATATTACCTGTTAGACTATTTTCAATGACCGTGCCAAAAAAAAATGCAAGTTAATATTTAGGCTTTCTTCGAGTCTATTAATTTGTATTCTAATTCTTATATTTGGCGAACGATACCACGCTAGTTGTGAATGACTCTTTATCGTTAAGCATCATTAAAAATTTATTAGATTTAATAATTTTTGACACTTATTATATGACATATTTTTTACCGTTTATTATTGGATTTCTTTCTGCTTTTATTGGTCTTTTAGCGCCATCAATGTTGAATATGACTGCAGCCAGAACTAGTATTGAAAAAGGAAGAAAAGCGGGTATTGTCTTCGCTGCAGGTGCAAGTTCGGTAGTTTTTATTCAAGGGTTTATAGCTTTGACTTTTGCTAAATATTTTGTTGCACATCCAGAAATAATTACAAGATTAAAAACAGCTGCGGTATTTGTCCTTTTAGCATTGGCAATATTCTTTTTTATACAGGCTCGTAAAAAATTTAATGCTGAGGGGAAACAAAAAAAAGGGAATAATTTTTTAACAGGTTTTGGTATGTCTTCTTTAAATATGTTGGCAATACCGTTTTACTTAGCAATGGCAACATTGGCAGAAAATAAAGGGTGGATGACCATAGAGCAACCATTTTCAACAATTTATGTAGTAGGGGCCGTTTTAGGAGCCTTTAGTTTATTTACAATATATGCTAGTTTTGCTGACATTATCGCGAAAAAGGCTCAGTTTATTGCTAAAAACATCAACTATATTTTAAGCGTTCTATTCGTAGTATTGGCTTTGTTAATATTAATAAAGTTATAAATGTAAATTAATTATTATATTTGCGACTAAGCGTTAAATTTTAATGTCATAAACATGATTGAAGCCATTGAGCATAATCTTAAAAGAGGTATTAGGTTATTAAATTCTATTTCAGATACTCAATATAGTGACACTTCTATTGAGCCTTATCATTCGAGCATAGGCGGTCATATGAGACATATTCTAGATGTTTTTGATTGTATATTTTGTGGCTTAGAATCAAAGCAAGTTGATTTAGCGGCAAGAAAACGAAACGAATTGGCCGAACAAAAAACGGCATTCGGATTGGCTTATTTTGAAGAAACTCTACAACAACTGAACAATTTAAAAGGTGTTGATTTTAATCAAATGATAGAAGTTTCTGACGATCTAGGCCTTGGAAAAGTAACTACTAATTACACATTGGCTGCTGCAATGATACAGGCACATAGTCATGCAATTCATCATTTTGCAAGTATTGGTTATATCATTTCAAAATTAGGGATTGAATTGCCTGATGCTGATTTTGGCTACAATCCTACCACACCCAGAAAACAAAGCCTAGAACTTTAACTGCCAGTATCATTTTATATTACTAGACACTAGTTCTGCTTATTTAATTTTATTAATTTTTTAGAATATTTTCTTAACCAGAACATGTCTTTGGCATAAGGCATAAATTTTGGATAAGGGATACTGGAAATGATGTGATTTTTTTTAGCGATGACATATATAATTTCCCAATGGTTTCTAATACTTTTTAAAGCGCCAAAATAGGATGTATTTGTTGGGTCATATATATGTGTAGGTTCAGAAATAATGCCATTTATTTCTAAAATTTTGAAATTTTTACCTGCAATTAACTCTTCAAAAGTGTTGTATTTTATATCTAACCGTCCGTAGTACCAATTACTGATTTGTTTTGAAATTCCATCCATCATTCGTTCTAAGTCTTTACTGATCAAATAATTTCCATTTATAAATTGTGTTCCTTTTGAATGATTACCTATGACTGTAAGATTTATAATTTCTCCTTTTTTGGGAGTGTCATACATTTTAGCTTTATGAATATTTTGAAGTAAGTTATAATATAAATAAGCACGTTCATCTGCCAATATTAATTCTGATAAGTTCGAAGTGCCGTTACCGGTAACTGTCAAAAATTTCTTTAAGGTAATAGAAGTTATTTTACCTTCATTTTCATCTGGAATTCTATGATAAAATAGTCCACACTCATTTTTATAATCTATAAATTCTTGGATAATAATGTCAATCTTATTTTTGTTCAAATAGGTTTCTAACTCAATCTCTTTATCAATCTTTTTTACTAAATAGCCTCTAAAACCAATATCGGGTTTAGCTATCAAAGGAAATGTTATTCCTTCTTTTTTAATTTTTAGCATTGCATCTCTAAAGCTAATATCTTCAGTAATTAAAACACTTAATGGTTTGTATCGGTCAGGAATCAATTGAACAGTATCATATTTAGATTCAGTTCCGTTTCCGGAGTATTTTATTGCAGGATTCGCTATTAAGTAAGAAACCAGATGTCTTGCTTTGATAGTGGAATATATATAAAATGGAGCTAGCGGTATATAGAACATATAAGTAGGCCAATGTTCCCACTGAAATAGTTTCGTAAAGAATGATTTAATTTTTATCATTGTCTTTGTCAAAAATATACCTGGTAAGTTTTAAGATACCTATAGCGGTGACCATGATAGCCGCTATTGTCAGTATGATTCCTATTAACAATATTAAATAAGAACTATCCTTTTTTAAAGCTTTAAAACCAATAGTTACAATTATTGGTGCAGAAAATAATAAGATCAAAGCAAAAGCCAAGTATTTCATTGCGTTTGACAATTTAGGTTTGTTATTTTCCATGATGATAATTATTTATTGCATTGCGCACATTACCATACTTTTGTAGTAATTCTGAAGCTAACCTTTCATCAATTTGTAATTCATTCATTATCATTTTCGTCCCTCTATCTACCAATTTGTTGTTTGATAATTGCATGTCAACCATCTTGTTCCCTTTTATTTTACCTAATTGTATCATTGTAGAAGTAGTGATCATATTAAGTACTAATTTTTGTGCCGTTCCAGCTTTCATTCGAGAGCTGCCAGTGACAAATTCAGGTCCTACAATTACAATAATAGGGTATTTAGCAGTCTTTGCCAGTGGACTATGATCATTACAAGTAATACAACCGGTAATTATGTTTTGTTGATTACATTTTTCTAAAGCTCCGACAACATATGGTGTAGTGCCAGAAGCAGCAATACCAATAACTACATCTTTATCAGAAATGTTGTGCGATTTAAGATCGTCCCAACCCTGAGTTACTGAATCTTCTGCAAATTCAACAGCTTTTCTTATGGCACTATCACCACCGGCAATGATACCAATAACCAAATCATAAGGTACACCAAATGTTGGAGGGCACTCACTGGCATCAACAATTCCTAATCTACCACTTGTTCCTGCACCTATATAAAATAATCTACCACCTGATTTAAGTTTAGGTATTATTTGTGCTATTAAATTTTCAATATTAGGAATAGCTTTTTCAACCGCTAACGGAATCGTTTTATCTTCATTGTTTATATTAGAAAGTAATTCATTAAGGCTCATCTTTTCAAGATGATTGTAATTAGAATCTTTCTCAGTTGTTCTTATAAAACCCATGGGTCAAAAATACATAATTTT
>Ga0209633_10000728_pt1 | contig 37251 bp, 39 predicted proteins | sample Cruoilmetagenom1_FD_187290 | JGI IMG/M metagenome (GOLD analysis project Ga0209633, IMG submission 187290) | Oil polluted marine microbial communities from Coal Oil Point, Santa Barbara, California, USA - Sample 1 (SPAdes) (version 2) | ecosystem: Environmental > Aquatic > Marine > Oil seeps ...
ATCAATAAATAAATCCAGATCGCCATCTCCATCATAATCCAATGCCCCTGCTCCCTCCGAGTTTAATCCGTCAGTAAGTGTCGTGAAATGTTGATTAGGGACTGTGCCTCCAGTTCCATTACCAAATTTGTTTGTTGCTGGGTCTTGAAGATATATTTTGACATTATTATGATCATTCCTGAAAATATCGGGATAACCGTCATTATTAAAATCGACAAAAAGTGCAGTACGTTCAAGGCTTCCATTTAAAAAGTCAGGAGCAAGGTTACCATTTATATTAGTAACGTCTGTAAATCCGCTAGCACCATCATTGCGTAGTAAATATCCGCGACCGTTTGTATTGATCACTAAATCGTAATCACCATCTAAATCATAATCTGCCCAGGCATGACCACCATCTTTACCGCCACCAATATTCAAATTATAAGCAGGTAGTGCAGCACTTTCAGTAAAAGTGGTTTGGGCTATTAATGGTAAGGACACCATAGCAACTACTATAGCAAGTGCTATTTTAATCTTTTTCGTTAATTTGGTCATTGTTGATTTAATTATAGTAATTATTTTCTCATACCAACAGTTTAAATTTTTCAAAATAAAGCCATTTAATTCTAGTCACTTAACAACTAAATATCACAAAACCCTACTTCGCATTTTCTTGTATGCGAAAGAAGGGTGAGCTTTCTATAACTATTCACTAAAATGAGACCATTTTGTATATATAAAAACTTTATTCAATTCTTGGTCAAAGCTCCTACTCATTAACCTTTAACGTCTCTCTTATTACTAGAGCAAATATATATTTTAGCTATTGAGTTGTTAACATTATGTTAATAACTTGAGTTTGTTGTTAATAACTTAACTTTTACCCTCTAACAAACAAAACGTAAACTACTGGTTTTTATTGCGTTAAACGATATGCCAATTGCCTTCGTAAAAATTAATCTTATCTCAATCTAAGCTTTTAATCTATTTACTTTCTGTTTCATTGAAATTGGTATATATTTGCACTTATTTAGAACGAATCTATATAATTATGATACAAGTTTCAGAAATAGCAAAAAGCAAGGTTATAGAACTAATGAAAGATGATGGTTTTGATGCAACTACAGACTTTGTTCGTGTTGGTGTTAAAAGTGGTGGATGTTCCGGTTTGTCTTACGAATTAGAATTTGATAAAGAACAACAAGAAAGTGATAAAATTTTTGAAGATAATTCAATTAAAATTATTGTAGACAAAAAGAGTTTCCTTTATCTGGCAGGAACTACGCTCGACTATTCCGGCGGTTTGAACGGAACTGGGTTTGTTTTTAAAAATCCGAATGCGAATAGAACTTGTGGATGTGGGGAATCATTCTCACTTTAATCTCACCTACAATCTTTCCTTATGAGCAGGAGGATAATTAATCCATTTATATGAAATATACCGAAGACGATTTAAAGAAAGAACTCGAAACTAAAGAGTACGAATATGGTTTTTATACTGATATAGAAGCAGATAAATTCCCTGTTGGTTTAAATGAAGGTGTCGTAAGAGCTATTTCTAAAAAGAAAAATGAACCCGAATGGATGACGGAATGGCGATTAGATGCCTTTCGTGTATGGGAAACCATGACAGAACCCGAATGGGCAAATGTCAACTACCCTAAACCAGATTTCCAAAATATAAGTTATTATTCAGCCCCAAAGCAAAAACCGCAATTGGAAAGTCTAGATGAAGTAGATCCTGAATTATTAAAAACTTTTGAAAAATTGGGTATCTCAATTGACGAACAAAAACGTTTGTCTAATGTTGCAGTAGATATTGTAATGGATTCTGTTTCAGTAGCTACTACTTTCAAAAAAACATTAGGTGAAAAAGGTATCATTTTTTGTCCGATTTCCGAAGCTATTCAAGAACATCCTGAATTGGTAAAAAAATATCTAGGTTCTATTGTACCTACAACAGATAATTTTTATGCAGCTCTAAATAGTGCCGTTTTTAGTGATGGCTCTTTTTGTTATATTCCTAAAGGTGTTAAATGCCCAATGGAACTATCAACTTATTTTAGAATTAATGAAGGTGGTACAGGTCAGTTTGAGCGTACGCTGGTTGTTGCTGATAAAGGTAGTTATGTAAGTTATTTAGAAGGATGTACGGCTCCGGCTCGTGATGAAAATCAGTTGCATGCTGCTGTGGTTGAGCTCATTGCCTTAGATGATGCTGAAATAAAATATTCTACCGTTCAGAATTGGTTTCCCGGTGATAAGAATGGTAAAGGTGGTGTATTCAACTTTGTTACCAAAAGAGGACTTTGTGAAACCAATGCAAAAATATCTTGGACACAAGTAGAAACAGGTTCTGCCGTCACGTGGAAATATCCATCATGTATTTTAAAAGGTGATAATTCAGTAGGTGAATTTTATTCTATAGCGGTTACAAATAATTTTCAGCAAGCTGATACCGGCACAAAAATGGTCCACTTAGGTAAAAATACTAAAAGTACTATCATTTCAAAAGGCGTCTCAGCCGGTAAGTCTCAAAATTCATATAGAGGGTTGGTACAAATACATGCCAGAGCAAAAAACGCACGCAATTTTTCACAATGTGATTCCCTTTTAATGGGTAATGAATGTGGCGCTCATACTTTTCCTTATATTGAAGTAAAGAATAAATCGGCTCAAATTGAACATGAAGCTACTACTTCAAAAATTGGTGAAGATCAATTGTTTTATTGTAATCAACGAGGTATAGATACTGACAAAGCGATCGCATTAATTGTAAATGGATTTAGTAAAGAAGTACTCAATAAATTACCTATGGAATTTGCTGTAGAAGCACAGAAGTTATTGGAAATTAGCTTAGAGGGATCAGTTGGATAGTGTGTTCAGTAAGCAGTTGGAAGAAATAGAATAGAGAAAAATATAATTAGGTGATAACCCTCCTATTTAATCTTAAATTTTATCAATTATGAAAAAAATCATTTTATTACTTATCGGATTATCGATTATTTCTTGTAAAGATGTTAAAAAAGGATTTAATGATGGCTATAATGACGCACGTGGAAATAAAGAAAAAATAACCTTGCATGTGTTTGACGGAGGAAAGATAATAGCAAATAAACTAGATCTGTTCTCTGAAGATACTACTTATTCAGGGCAATCAAAAACGTTGGCAGATGCTTTTTATGTAATTCAACATCCAAAAGGAAATTTAATTTGGGATGGTGGGTTACCGGAAAATTTAGTTGGAATGCAAGAACCACTTACTTTATCTGGAGGCGCATTTACAGTTTCAAGGAAAGATTCGGTTGTAAATCAATTAAAAGCAATTGGATTAACGGTTGAAAATTTCAAATATATTGCTTTATCACATTCACATTTTGATCATATAGGTCATGCCAATGTTTTTAAAAACGCAACATGGCTAGTGCAAGAAAATGAGTATGATTTTTTTACCAATGACTCTGCTCAAGTAAAACGAGCAGACATTTATAATATGATCAAAGAATTAAAGAATGTCCAAAAATTGAATGGAGATCATGATGTTTTTGGTGACGGTACGGTTGTTATTAAATCTATGCCCGGACATACTATAGGGCATCAAGTTTTATATTTAAATATCGGATTAGAAAAACCACTTTTATTGACCGGAGATCTATATCATTTTGATGAGAATCGTACTTATAAGAGAGCACCAATGTTTAATTATGACATTCCAATGACCAAGAAAAGTATGGAAGCTTTTGAAGCATTTGCTAAAGAAAAAAATGCAGATGTTTTTATACAACACTCACAAGAAGATTTTGACAGATTACAAACATTATTAAAAAAATAAATTAGTGAAATGCTAGAAATAAAGAACTTACATGCTAAAGTTGAAGATAAGGATATTCTTAAAGGCATAAATTTAAATGTAAAAGCCGGTGAAGTACATGCTATAATGGGACCTAATGGTTCTGGTAAAAGTACCTTATCTTCAGTAATTGCCGGTAAAGAAGAATATGAAGTAACTGACGGAGAAATTATCTTAGATAGTGTAGATCTAGATGATCTAGCACCTGAAGAAAGAGCACATAAAGGCATTTTTATGTCATTTCAATATCCTGTTGAAATTCCAGGGGTTACCGTTACAAATTTTATCAAAACGGCCATTAATGAAACGCGTAAAGCAAACGGAAAAGAAGAGCTTCCTGCTAAAGATATGCTCAAAAAAATACGTGAAACAGCTGAGTTATTAGAAATAGATAGAAAATTTTTATCGAGATCATTAAATGAAGGTTTCTCAGGTGGTGAAAAGAAAAGAAATGAAATTTTTCAAATGGCGATGTTAGAGCCAAAGCTCGCCATTCTTGATGAAACTGATTCCGGTTTAGATATTGATGCTTTAAAAATTGTGGCTAACGGTGTTAACAAACTAAAAAGCGACAAAAATGCCGTGATTATCATTACGCATTATCAACGTTTGTTAGATTATATAGTCCCTGATTTTGTTCATGTATTACACGATGGTAAAATTGTAAAATCTGGAGGAAAAGAACTAGCTCATGAGCTGGAAGCAAAAGGATATGATTGGTTGAAATAGAATCAAGAAAAAAGAAGAAAGAAAAGAGACGAAATGGAATTAAAAGAAAAATTAATAACATCATTCTTAGCATTTGAAAATAGGGTTAGTGCTGATACTGAAGCTAAAATTCAAGATATCAGATCTAAAGCGTTTACGCACTTTGAAGAAAATGGTTTTCCAACCAAAAAGAATGAAGAGTGGAAATATACTCCATTAAAATCTATATTAAAATACGATTATAATATTTTTCCAAAAGCAGATACTGCCATTGAATTTGCAACTGTTAAAAGGTATTTTTTACACGAAATAGATTCTTATAAAATAGTTTTTATTGATGGAATTTATAGTTCGTTCTTATCAGAAACAACTCATGATGGCTTTGATATATGCCTATTATCAGCAGCATTAAAAAAACCAAAATACAAAATGGTTATTGACCATTATTTTAATACTATCGCCAAAAAAGACGATAGTATTACTTCCTTAAACACAGCCTTTTCTAAAGAAGGTGCGTACATTCAAATACCCAAAAACACTATAGTTCCTAAACCAATCCAAATTATTCATTTTTCAACTGGTAGCGAAGCAGAAATACTACTACAACCTCGTAACCTCATTGTTGTTGGAGAAAACTCCCATGTACAAATTGTAGAGCGTCATCAAAGCTTAACTAATAATGTAGTTTTAACGAATTCAGTAACAGAAATTTTTGCCAATAAACGTGCTATTGTTGATTATTATAAAATTCAGAATGATCGAAAAACGGCTTCATTAATTGACAATACCTATATTAAACAATCACATCAAAGTGTTGCTTCAGTAAATACATTTTCTTTTGGTGGAAATTTAACACGTAATAATTTAGAATTTTACCAAGAAGGGGAGCATATAACTTCTAATCTAAACGGGATTACAATTATTGGAGATAAACAATTGGTGGATAATCATACGTTGGTATTGCATAAATATCCTAATTGCGAAAGTCATGAATTATATAAAGGCATCTTTGCCGATAAATCTACCGGTGTATTTAATGGAAAAGTAATTGTTGAACAAGAAGCACAAAAAACTAATGCTTTTCAACAGAATAATAATATTTTAATTGACGATGGTGCCACGATAAATGCCAAACCTCAATTGGAAATTTTTGCTGATGACGTAAAATGCTCGCATGGTTGTACCATTGGTCAATTAGATAATGAAGCTTTGTTTTATATGAGATCTCGAGGAATTCCGGAAAAAGAAGCCAAAGCTTTATTATTATACGCCTTTGCCAACGATGCCTTACAAAAAATTAAAATTCCTGAATTAAAAACAAGAATTACCAAACTTATAGCTGAAAAACTAGGTGTTGATTTAGGGTTTGATTTGTAAAATATTTTCCTCAACCCTTTATAATGGTGAGGATTCAATCCACACAATTAACAATTTCTTTTAAAAATTCATTAAAATTGAACACACCTGAATTCGCTAAGCCCATTCGCACTATCACTAGGTCTTTTGATGGAATAATAAAAACACGTTGTCCTTGAAAACCATTTGCTGAGAATATATCTTTAGGTGCATCAGAATATTTACCGCCTGCATTGAGCCAAAAATGGCCACCATATTCGCCATCTGAAGTGGCGGTTGGAGTTTTTACATAATCAACCCAAGACTCATTAAAAATCTGTTCTCCATTCCAATTACCCTTGTGTAGGTATAACAATCCAAATTTGGCCCAATCACGAGGAGTTGCCCAACCATAAGACGAACCTACATAATTTCCTGATAAATCGGTTTCAATCAACATAGAATGCATCCCAATTTTATCAATTAAACTACTATACCAAAAATCTAAATATGCTTGATGAGAACTAAAATATTTCCGCAACATACCAGAAAGTAGATTTGTAGTACCAGAAGAGTAATTCCAACTTTCGTCTATTTTACCGGCAAACATCTTTTCTTTTTGAATCTTAGACATATCTCTTGATAAAAACAACATTTTTGTTACGTCAGAAATACCAACATAATCCTCATCCCAAGCCAAGCCGCTATTCATATGTAGCAAATCATTTATAGTAATATTAGCACGGTCATCATTTTTCCATAAATCAATTGGTGCTTTATCATTAATACTGAGCTTGCCCTGTTTTTGTAATATACCATATATAGTACTTGTAATACTTTTAGTCATTGACCAACCCAATATTTTTGAATCCTTATCAAAACCATCATCATATTTCTCTGCAATAATCTGATCTTTATAGATGACTAAAACTGCTCTTGTTTTTTCAATTTCATTTTTAGAAAAAGCATTGTCTGTAGCATATTGTAAAGCATTATAATCAACTGCTGAGAATATAGTATCCTTTTGCTCTAAATCTCCATAAGGGTAAGGTAAATTCGTATTAATTTTTGTTCTTTTAGGAATTAAAAAAGTTGTGTTTTCATCAAAACCTTCCGTAATTAAAATACTTCCTAAACCTTCTCTGTAAATAGCTTTTCTGGTAAGAAGACCATATACTGAGGCTGTTGCAGATTTATGTTCTTTATCTACCCTATCATCGGCAAGGCTAATAGGAGAAAAACTATTGTCATTATTATCCGTAAACTCGGAAGTTCTACCTGCCAAAAAAACAGAAGAACTCATATTTTTCGCAGAATATCCTGCAATAATATTTAACCGAGGATAATTGGCATATGCATAATAAACAAGCAATAATAGACCAATTAGCAGGATATACTTTACAATTTTCTTCATGTAGATCTATCTTTAATTTCATTCAAAAATAACATTTATTTTGTCATATCAAAAATAATATTTACTTTTGTCAACTAAATGGTTAAACTTTATGGTTAAACAAAATGGTTAAAACTAAAAACACAACAACAGAGTCGCAAATCTTAAACGCAGCAAAAAGCATTTTCCAGCGTAAAGGAATGATTGGTGCAAGAATGCAAGAAATTGCAGATGAAGCTGGTATAAATAAGGCAATGTTACACTATTATTATAGAAGCAAGCAATTGCTTTTTGAAGCCGTTTTTAAAAAAGCTTTTTTACTATTAGCCCCTCAATTAAATGAGGTCATGAACGCTGACAATAAAATTTGCGATAAAATCAAAAATTTTACTCATAATTATATATCCTTTGTAATTAAACACCCTTACCTGCCAAATTTTATCATTCAAGAACTGAATAGAAATCCCGAGTTCATACAAAACTTAATGACAGAAAAACATTTTCCATCAATTGATAAATTTAGAAATCAGGTAAATAAAAAGGTTGCTGAAGGCATCATCAGACCCATTAAGGCTGAACAATTATTTATCAATATTCTGGCTTTAAATATTTTTCCATTTATTGCCAAGCCATTGTTAAAAAGCATTGTGAATGCCAGTGATACTGAATACAAACAATTGATGCAAGAACGTAAAACTGAGGTGGCTGACTTTATAATTAATTCAATAAAAATTTGAAATGATGAAGAAATTAAGCATAATAGTAATCATCTTATTAACATTTGGTGCTTTTGGACAGGAAAAGCTAAGTTTAGAAGAATGTTATACCTTGATTAACGAAAATTATCCGTTAGCCAAACAGAATAATTTACTTGTAAAACAAAATGACCTAGATTTGGCGGTAATCAAGGCAGCCAAACTCCCAAAACTTGATCTTTCTGCACAAGCTACATATCAATCTGATGTAACTGAATTACCTATTGCGATACCAAATATTTCTCTTGAATCTCCTAATAATGATCAATATAAAGCAGCAGTATCAGTTAATCAAATCATTTACGATGGTGGCTTAATAAATGTATCCGCGGAAGTCAAAACTGCAGCTTTAAAAACGCAACAAAAGCAACTTGAAGTTAGCCTGTATCAACTAAAAAAACAGATAAATCAACTCTATTTTTCAATAATATTATTACAAGAAAAAAGAAGTTTGTTAACTGCAAAAAAAACGCAATTAGAGGTAAAATTAAAAGAAGTGAAATCGGGAATAAAATATGGAATGCTCTTAGCCACATCTGATCATATCTTAGAAGCAGAAATCCTAAAAATTGATCAACAATTCACAGAGATAGATCAAAATAAAATCAGCTTAATAACAACGCTTTCAACACTACTAGGAAAAGAAATCTATCCAACTATTGAATTACAAAATCCAGATATTTTAACCTTAATAGATACCGAAATTAAACGACCGGAAATAGATCTATTTAAATTACGAAAACAACAAATTGAAACTTCGGAGCAATTAATTGCTAAGAAAAATACTCCGAAATTAATGGGATTTGCAACGGGAGGATATGGAAATCCGGGTTTAAATATGTTGGATAATTCTTTTCAATCCTATTATATGGTAGGCCTAAAACTAAACTGGAATATCTTTGATTGGAGTGCCTCTAAAAAGCAAAGAAAATCGTTACAAATAAATAAAGACATTATTGATAATCAGCAAGAAATATTCGAGCTCAACACAAACATTGAACTCAACCAACAACAAACAGAAATAAGTAAAATTTCAGCATTTATTCAGTCTGATGAGACTATTATAGAATTGCGAAAAAAGATCTTAAAATCAGCAGATTCTCAATTAAAAAATGGAGTTATTACCTCTTCTGCATACATAACCGAGCTAACTAATTTATATGAAGCAGAAAATAATTTAAGCACACATAAAATTCAATTGTTACTTGCAAAAGCTAATTATAAAACAACTAAAGGAAATTAAGACATGAAAATTACGAGCATCATATTCAGATTGTTAATTGCAACAAGCGTTCTTGCCTCATGTAATAAAAACAATAATAAAGCTGATGGTTATGGAAATTTCGAAGCTACAGAAACGACAATTTCAGCCGAAAGCAATGGAAAACTTGTGCAATTCACTATAGAAGAGGGTCAAAAAATAAAAAAAGGTGTTGTTGTTGGTTATATTGACACTATACAACTTGCACTAAAAAAAGAACAATTATTTGTGTCTAAAAGCGTAATAGCTTCAAAATCCAGAGGAGTTTTATCACAAATAAGCGTATTAAAATCACAACAAAAAACTGCTAATATATCTAAGAACAGAATAGAAAATTTAATCAAGGAAAATGCGGGAACTCAAAAACAACTCGATGATATTGATGGTAAAATAGATGTAATACATCAACAAATTAGAAGTATAGAAATTCAAAATGCACCTATTGTAAATGAACTTAAAAGCATAGATGTACAAATACAACAAATTGATGATCAATTGCAAAAAAGTAAGATTGTAAATCCGGTAAATGGTACAATATTGGTAAAGTACGTTGAACCAAATGAGGTTACTTCGTTTGGAAGACCTCTATATAAAATTGCCGATTTAAGTTCTATGCAGTTACGTATTTATATAAGTGAAACGCAACTGCCAACTATAAAAATTGGACAAAAAGTAACTATTAAAATTGACGCTAAAGAAGGCATGAAAAACTTTAGTGGAATTATTTCTTGGATAGCTTCTGAAGCAGAATTTACGCCTAAAATTATTCAAACAAAAGAAGAGCGCGTAAACTTAGTTTATGCAGTAAAAATAGATATAAAAAATGATGGAAGTCTAAAAATAGGAATGCCAGCAGAAATGTGGATTAAAAATGAGTAATACTTTAACTAGTAAATATAAAACAACAAACGGGGATCTTGATTAAAGTAAGTATATCATTATTGCTTGGCAAACTTTAATTATTTAATCTCACAAATAATTTTAAAATAAAAAATATGCAACACATTATTAAAATAATCACAATTATAACAATTCTGGTATTTGCAATTTCATGTAAAAACAAGATTGAAAATAAAGATGTAATCACTCCAATTGAGGAAAATACAGAAATTAAACAGCCAGATAAACATCAACATGAAGCAAGTGCGGTGCAATTAAATGATGGAAAAAAATGGGAGGCAAATATAGAAACTACTGAGGGTATAAAAAAAATGCAACAGATTATGGCTTCCTTTTCTAAAAAAGAGTCTCCCTCTGCATACACATCTTTAAAGGAAAGCCTTGAATTTGAGTTTACAGCTATTTTTGAAAAGTGTACCATGAAAGGAGAATCTCACAATCAGTTACACAACTACCTAAAACCAATGCTGGGATTATTTGACGGTTTAGAATCTACAAATTTAGATACCTGTAAAGAGAGCTATCAAACAATGAATAAACACCTATCACATTACAATAATTATTTTGAGTAAAATGAGCGTTTTTAAAAAAATAGCAGCAACTCTTGCCTTATTTATTGGGTTAATGTCTGTATTTGCAGGATCAAAAGTATTACTTGGTATAGATACCAAAGACTATACTATTCTAACGTGGTTAGTTTTGTATAATGTATTTTTTGGTGTGATTTCTATTTTTGTAGCCTATTTAATCTGGCAAAATAAAGTCCTAGCTAAAAATCTAACGCTATTTATTTTAGTAATGCATTTTATGGTTTTTATTTATTTAAAATTCTTGAGTACTACTGTAGCGAATGAAAGTATTGGAGCTATGCTATTTAGAACGGGTATTTGGGTAACTATTGCTGTTTTGTCCATAGTAATTCCTAAGTATTTTAACAAACAACAAGATTAGAAATTTGTGAGCATTAAAATTGAACATATCAGCAAATCCTTTAAAGATGTTTCCGCTCTAAAAGACATCTCTTTTGAAGTGAAAGAAGGTGAGCTGTTTGGTTTAATTGGTCCAGACGGGGCTGGAAAAACTACCTTGTTTAGAATTCTAACTACACTTTTAATTGCAGATGAAGGCATGGCAACTGTGGCTGGTTATGATGCTATTAAAAACTATAAAGATATTAGAAATCATGTAGGCTATATGCCTGGTCGTTTTTCTTTGTATCAGGATTTAACCGTTGAAGAAAATTTGGAATTCTTTGCCACTATATTTGGTACTACAGTTGAAGAAAATTACGATTTGATTAAAGATATTTATATTCAAATTGAACCTTTTAAAAAGCGAAGATCGGGAAAATTATCTGGTGGAATGAAACAAAAATTGGCTTTGTCTTGTGCTTTAATTCACAAACCTAAAGTACTATTTTTAGATGAACCAACAACTGGTGTTGACCCTGTTTCTCGTAAAGAATTTTGGGAAATGCTCAAACGTCTTCAACAAAAAGGAATTACCATTTTAGTGTCTACACCTTATATGGATGAGACCGCTTTATGCGATAGAATTGCCTTAATACAAGATGGCAAAATACTTGAGGTTGATACACCTCAAGAAATCATAAATCATTATCCTAAAAAAATATACAACATCAAGGCAGATAAGATGTATGAACTCATCTTAGCTCTCAATGCGTATGAACATAATCATAGCATATATCCTTTTGGAGAATATGTACATTACACAGATAAAAGAGGTGATTTTAATCCAACTGAATTGATTCAATTTTTAGAAGGTAAAGGATTAAAAAACATTAGCATACAGCCAACAGAAACTACTATAGAAGATACCTTTATGGAATTGGCTAGATAAATAAAGGTCCCTTGTCTTCGGATCACAGTACGGTCGTAATGGGCGAGACGAAGTGAAGGCAAAAGAAAGGAAATATGAAACAAACAAACGTCATAAAAGTGGAAAATTTAACCAAAATGTTTGGTGATTTTACCGCCGTGAATGCCGTTAGCTTTGAAGTAAAAAAAGGAGAGATCTTTGGTTTTTTAGGTGCAAATGGAGCCGGTAAAACAACGGCCATGAAAATGTTAATTGGCATCTCCACTCCTACCTCGGGTGATGCTCAAGTAGCAGGATTTGATGTGTATAAAAACCCCGATGATATTAAAAAAAATATCGGTTATATGAGCCAAAAATTTGCCTTATATGACGATTTAACCGTAAAAGAAAATATTACTTTTTTTGGAGGAATTTATGGCTTGTCTCGACATCAAATCAAAGAAAAAAGATGCCAATTGGTTGAGGAGTTAGGCTTACAAGAAGTGGTGAATGAATTGGTAAGCTCCTTACCATTGGGTTGGAAACAAAAATTAGCATTTTCGGTAGCTTTACTTCATGATCCCAAAATTATATTTTTAGATGAACCAACAGGTGGAGTTGATCCTATAACCCGACGTCAATTTTGGGAAATGATCTATAAAACAGCTCATAACGGAACCACCGTTTTTGTAACCACACATTATATGGATGAAGCAGAATATTGTGATCGTGTTTCGATTATGGTTGACGGGAAAATTGAAGCTTTAGATAGTCCAAAAAAATTAAAAGAGCATTTCAATGTAGCAAGTATGAATGACGTGTTTTTAAAATTAGCCAGAGGATGAAACGGTTTATAGGATTTATAAAAAAAGAGTTTTACCACATTTTTAGAGATAAACGTTCATTGTTTATTCTCTTTGGGATGCCTATTGCTCAAATTATGCTTTTTGGATTTGCCATTACTAATGAAATCAACAATGTTGATATTGCTATTCTAGACAAATCAAAAGATGTGACCACCCAAGAGATCATCAATAAAATTTCCTCTTCTAAGTACTTTAGTAATAAACAATTGATAGAAAATGAAGCTGAAATAGCATCCGTTTTTAAAAAAGGAAAAGTAAAAGCAGTATTAATATTTGAAAATGATTTTAGTAAAAAATTAATCAAAGAAAATAAAGCAACCATCCAAATTATAACAGATGCAACCGATCCTAACACGGCAAATACTATCAGTAATTTTACCAATTCTATTCTACACAACTATCAGCAAGAAATTAATAAAGACATCAAAATTGCCTATCAAATTATTCCACAAACACAAATGGCTTATAATGCCGAATTAAAAAGTGTCTTTATGTTTGTGCCAGGTGTTATGACCATTATTTTAATGTTAGTCTCTGCCATGATGACCTCCATTTCTATCACCAAAGAAAAAGAGTTAGGTACTATGGAAATCTTATTGGTATCGCCATTAAAACCTTTTCAGGTAATCATTGGTAAAGTTGTACCTTATATATTCTTATCAGTAATCAACGCTATTGTTATTATTGTTCTGAGTATTTTTATCTTTAAAATGCCCGTACAAGGTAGTCTAATCATGTTAGGAGCAGAAAGCATTTTGTTTATTATCAATGCACTTTCCTTAGGCATTTTAATTTCAACTTTTTCAGAAACACAACAAACAGCAATGCTAGTTTCCTTTATGGGATTACTACTTCCGGTAATGTTATTATCCGGATTTATTTTTCCAATTAGTAGCCTGCCCAATATTTTACAAATAATAAGTACTATTATTCCTGCCACATGGTATATTATTATATTAAAAGGAATCATGTTAAAAGGAGTTGGATTAGCAATTCTATGGAAAGAAACATTAATTTTATTAGGAATGACTGTGTTTTTTATGGCATTAAGCATTAAGAAGTATAAGATTAGGTTGGAATAAATTGAAGATAAAAGAGAAAAGAAAATAGAGAAAATATATGTAAACTATTTGGGCTTATTCCATTATACATAGTCTTTGTTCTCTTCTCTTTTTTCTCTATTCTTTAAAAATAAATAAATGAAGATAATAGGATACATTATTCAAAAAGAGTTCAAGCAAATTTTTAGAAATAAGGTAATGCTGCCGCTTATTTTTATAATGCCTTTAATTCAGCTTATCATTCTTTCTAATGCCGCAACATTTGAGGTGAAAAATATAAAATTCTCTTATATAGATCAAGATAAAACTTCATTTTCTAGAGCCCTAATTGATAAATTTGAAGCTTCAACTTATTTTAACGTTATTACAGATTTTTCTTCGAGTAAAATAGCCAATTCAGCTATGCTAAAAGGAGAGGTTGATGTGATTTTAGAAATTCCTCAGTATTTTGAACGCGACCTTTTAAAGGACAAAAAAACAGACCTTTCAGTAATAATAAATGCCATTGATGGTGCCGCCGCAGGTGTTGAAAATGTGTATATCATCCAGATTGTACAAAGCTTTAATAAAAATGCACAAACTAATTTGATGCAGCCTTCTGACTTGAAGAATATGCCAAAAAGCATCTTAAGTATACCTTCTTTTTGGTATAATAAAACACTGAATTATAAGACATTTATGGTTCCAGGCATATTGGTTCTATTGGTAACTATGATAACCCTATTCCTATCAGGAATGAATATAGTACGTGAAAAAGAAATTGGCACCTTGGAGCAAATGAATGTAACTCCTATAAAAAAACACCAGTTTATTATCGGTAAATTATTTCCGTTCTGGGTATTGGGTATGTTATTATTAACTGTTGGGTTAATTATTGCAAGGGTGTTATTTAATGTACCAATGGTTGGAAGTCCTGTTTTAATGTATGTATACACTTCCATTTATATTTTAGTGATTTTAGGTATGGGTCTCTTTATTTCCAATTTTACCGACACCCAACAACAAGCAATGTTTATTGCCTGGTTCTTTGTAGTGATATTTATTTTGATGAGTGGTTTATTTACGCCGATTGAAAGTATGCCACAATGGGCACAGCATTTAACAGTATTTAATCCCATAAAATTTTATGTAGAAGTAATGCGAATGGTGATGTTAAAAGGATCTAGTTTTACTGATATCTTACCTCAATTCGGGAAAACCTTTTTATATGCAATTGTTATGAATGGATTGGCTGTTTGGAGTTATAAAAAAACATCTTAATTTTTATCCCTTTTTTATTAATCAAATTTTATAGATCGTTCAGAAGTAGTTTTGTAGTTTTGTATTTAGTACCGATAATCCCGAGTATTTGGGGTAGATTCTAAAAAAACATGCTTGATATTCACAAAATAAGAGAAGATTTTCCCATTCTAAAACGGGAAATAAATGGCAAACCTTTAGTTTATTTTGACAATGCCGCCACCTCACAAACACCACAAGTTGTCATCGACTCCATTGTAGATTATTACAGTAATTACAATTCAAATATACATCGTGGAGTGCACACCTTGAGTCAGGAAGCTACAGATGCTTATGAACAAGCTCGTAAAAAGATTCAAGTACATTTTAACGCTAAAAAAGAACATGAAATAATTTTTACATCGGGTACAACTCATAGTATAAATATGGTGGCTACCGGATTTACCTCTTTTATCAATAAAGGTGATGAAGTCATCGTATCTGCTCTTGAACACCATTCTAATATTGTGCCTTGGCAAATGCTATGCGAGCGAACAGATGCTGTATTAAAAGTAATTCCAATTAATGAAGAAGGAGAATTATTAATGGATAAATATGAAAATTTACTTTCTAATAAGACCAAATTGGTTTTTGTAAATCATATTTCTAATGCCTTAGGCACTATCAATCCTATCAAAAAAATAATAGAATTAGCCCACAATGTGGGTGCTGCCGTTTTAATTGATGGTGCTCAAGCTACACCACATATTAAAACCGACTTTCAAGCTTTAGATGTCGATTTTTATGTAGCTTCTGCTCATAAAATGTGTGGCCCAACAGGAGTAGGTATCCTTTACGGTAAAGAGGAGTGGTTAAACAAACTCCCCCCCTATCAAGGTGGTGGCGAAATGATCAAAGAGGTTACTTTTGAGAAAACCACCTATGCAGATTTACCTCATAAATTTGAAGCAGGTACGCCAAATATTGCCGGTGTAATCGCCTTTGGTGTTGCTATTGATTATATGAACAGTATTGGTTTTGATAATATTGCAGCATATGAAAAAGAATTGTTAGCTTATGGAACCGAAAAATTGTTAGCCATTGATGGATTGAAAATCTATGGTACTTCACCGGAAAAAACTTCGGTTATTTCATTTAATATAGAAGGATTACATCCTTATGATATTGGCACCATTATAGATAAATTAGGTATAGCTGTACGTACAGGTCATCATTGTGCACAGCCAATTATGGACTTCTATAATATTCCCGGTACAGTTCGTGCATCATTTTCTTTTTATAATACCAAAGAAGAAATTGATACATTAGTAGAGGCGGTGAAACGTGCAAAAAAAATGCTTTCTTAAAAATAGTATTATGAAAACAATCATTTCAATTTTAATTTTACCCTTACTTCTGAGTTCTTGTAGCCAAAATAAAATTATTTATGTGGCTGATGCCTTGGCTAACGGTCAGGGGGTTTCACCTAAAAAATGTTTACAGATAAAAGAAAATTTAGAGGATGAGTGGACCTTATTTTATGATTCTATAGAAGGTTTTGATTATCAAGAAGGCAATAGTTATACCATTGAAGTGAATATTAATAAAATTAAAGATCAACCTAAAGATAGCTCATCATTAAAATATAAGCTAGTAAAAATTATCAAACAAGAAAAGCGAAAAGTTAGTCAGGAAGAAAAAACCCTTCAAGGCGAATGGCAAGTAACTCAAGTTATCGGTATAGACAGTCTTAATATGTCCCCAACGCTCATCATAGATATTAATGACAACAAAATATCAGGTAATGCAGGATGTAATAGGTATAGTGCTTTTTTTAAAACTGAGGGCAAACAGATAACAATTGCAAAATCATTGGCCACAAAAAGGTATTGTCAAAATATGAATATTGAAGATGCTTTTTTTGAATGTTTAAAAAACACTTCTTATTATAAGTATGATGCAAATGTTCTTAGCTTTTATTCAAAAGCAGATGAAAAATTGTTGGCTTGTGTTAAAATGTAAATTAAACAAATAATTTCAATATGATTATTTGATATTTATATTATTTTCTGCCAAAATCGGCAGGAATTTCCCCCCAAGCTTTGGTTTCCCATTTTAAAATTGGAGTCTTATAAGTATTCTCTATGAGCCATTTTTCAGCCCTCTTAATCAAATCAAATAGTGTTTTATTCTCTTTAACTATAGGCAAATTGGTTCTACATTGTTTTTTCTTAACCCAACTAATAGCAATCTTAGAATCTGAATAAATTGGCGTATTTATGTGTTGCTGTTTTAAATATCCTAAACCATGCACCAATGCCAAAAATTCACCAATATTATTTGTTCCTTTTTCAAAAGGACCTTGAATAAATAATTGTTTTTTAGAAATGGTATCAACACCTCGGTATTCCATTATTCCCGGATTACCGCTACAGGCCGCGTCTACTGAAATAGACGGTATAACCGGTTTTCCAATACGTTTTAGTTCTTCATTAGAAAGCTTTACCTTTTTTGTATCCTTACCTTTATAATCCTCATATTTTCCCCTAAAAGCTTTATCAGCAGCTTCTCTGGAAGTAAAGGATTTATATGCTGCACCCTTAAAATTTTCAATATGCTTTTTACAAGTATTCCAAGAAGTAAAAACACCCGTTTTTTTACCTTTCCAAATTACGTAAAACTTCTTTTTAGCCATTTTCTAGTATTACTTTTTCAATTATTTTAGGGAAGTATTCATACTCCAATTGATGAACTTTCTGAGCAACCGATTCTGGTGTATCATCTTTCGAAACTGAAACCTTTGCTTGAAAAATAACGGCTCCTTCATCATAATTTTCATTTACATAATGAATGGTAATTCCTGTCTCTTTTTCTTTTTGATCGATTATTGATTCATGAACTCTCATTCCGTACATTCCCTTACCTCCATATTTAGGTAATAAGGCCGGATGTATATTTATAATTTTTTTTGGAAATGCTTTAATAATCGCCTCGGGTACTTTCCATAAAAATCCAGCAAGGATAATAAAATCTGCTTGCTCTTTTATTAATTTTAATATGATATCTGAATCATAAAAATCATGCCTGTCAAAATGTATATTTTTAATATTCAGATTATTAGCTCTTTTTAAAACTTTGGCATCCTTCTTGTTAGAAAGCACTTGAACAACAGTTATAGCAGTGCTTCTTTGAAAGTATTTTATAATGTTCTCGGCATTTGTGCCGGAACCTGATGCAAAAATTACAATACGTTTCATGAATTACTGTTAGATTGTTTTCACAAAAAAAAGAATTATTATTAACAATTAAAGAGGATTAATCTAAAAGTTAAACATTTTTTTTTAAATTAGACCTCATATTTTTTGAGGAAATGACTTTTTTAAATTAAAGTTTTTTATTTTTGCCTCAAATTTAAATTAAAAATTAGAAAAATTATGTCAGACATTGCATCAAGAGTAAAGGCTATTATCGTTGACAAACTAGGCGTTGACGAAAATGAAGTAACTAACGAAGCTAACTTTACTAACGATTTAGGAGCAGATTCTTTAGATACTGTTGAATTAATTATGGAATTTGAAAAAGAATTTGATATTCAAATACCAGACGATCAAGCAGAAAACATCGGAACTGTTGGTCAAGCAATCAGCTATATAGAAGAAGCTAAAAAGTAAATTATAGATACTTTACTACACTACGAGCGTCACCAATTGTGATAGCTCGTAGTTTTTACAATCAATAATCGAATTCTTTATTTTTATGGAATTAAAACGAGTAGTTGTAACGGGATTAGGTGCCTTAACACCAATTGGAAATACCGTTGATGAATACTGGGAAGGACTAATTAACGGGGTAAGTGGTGCTGCACCAATTACTCATTTTGACGCTACCAAATTTAAGACTCGTTTCGCATGCGAAGTTAAAGACTTTGAACCTACTGAATTTTTAGGCAGAAAAGATGCTCGTAAAATGGATAAGTTTACGCAATATGCTATGGTTGCATCTCAAGAAGCAATTGATGATTCAGGCTTAGATTTTGAAAAAGAAGATAGAGATAGAATAGGTGTTATTTGGGGGGCAGGAATTGGTGGTTTAGAGACTTTTCAAAATGAAGTTTTAGATTATGCTAGTGGTGATGGTACACCACGTTTCAATCCTTTCTTTATTCCAAAAATGATTGCAGATATGGCTCCCGGGCAAATTTCAATCAAACATGGATTAAGAGGTCCTAATTTTACTACAGTTTCAGCATGTGCCTCATCTGCAAACGCTTTGATAGATGCTATGAATTATATACGTCTAGGGCAAGCAGATATATTTGTTTCCGGTGGCTCTGAAGCGGCTGTAACCATTGCCGGTATGGGTGGTTTTAGTGCCATGCATGCCATTTCTAAAAGAAATGATGATCCTAAAACAGCTTCAAGACCTTTTGATAAAGACAGAGATGGTTTTGTATTGGGTGAAGGTGCCGGTGCCTTAATTTTAGAAGAATATGAACATGCTAAAGCAAGAGGAGCTAATATTTATGCAGAATTGGCCGGAGGTGGTTTATCAGCAGATGCTTATCATGTAACTGCTCCACACCCCGAAGGTTTAGGTGCCATAAGTGTTATGAAGAATTGTTTGAGAGATGCTCATTTAAATCCGGAAGATGTTGATGCCATAAACATGCACGGTACAGCTACACCTTTAGGTGATATAGCCGAATCTAAGGCCGTAAAAGCAGTATTTGGTGAACATGCATATAACGTTAACATCAATTCAACAAAATCTATGACTGGCCATCTTTTAGGTGCAGCAGGAGCCATAGAAGCAATAGCGTCAATTTTAGCCATTAAACATGGTTTAGTACCTCCTACTATCAATCACTTTACAGATGATGACCAAATTGACCCTAAACTAAACTTCACTTTTAATAAAGCACAACAAAGAGAAGTAAAAGTTGCCATGAGTAATACTTTTGGCTTTGGAGGGCATAACGCTTGTATAGTTTTCAAAAAAATAGATGAGTAGCACACCATATGAATTTTATTAAAAACATCTTGAAATCTCGTACTGAAAAAGACGAGATTTTTTTGGTTTCAATTAAAAATATTATTGGGTATAAACCTTCTTCTTTAAGATATTTTAAAAAAGCTTTTACCCATAGCTCTGTAAAGAAAAAAACATCAACAGGTAAAGTTGTTAATTATGAGCGTTTAGAGTTTTTAGGTGATGCCTTATTAAGTTCTGCTATTGCCATTTATTTGTTTAATGAAATCCCTCAAGGTACTGAAGGAGATTTAACTCAAATGCGTTCTAAAATAGTAAGTAGAGAACATTTAAATGAAATAGGTAAAGATTTAGCTCTGATCAATTTTATTGTGAGTAATGTACCTAAGAAAAATTTTGGCGATAATATTCATGGAAACATGTTTGAAGCTTTAGTAGGAGCTGTATATTTAGATAAAGGTTTTAACGCCTGTGAAAAATTTATTCATAAAACGGTAATCGAGCCATATGTTGATATTGAACGTTTGGAAGGCAAAATTACTAGCTACAAAAGTGTTCTTATTGAATGGAGTCAGAAAGTTAAAAAGCAAATCAATTATGACGTTTATGAGGACACCGGAAATGATGTTATAAAACATTTTAGTGTTAAATTATTCATCAATAATGAAATACTGGCTAAAGGAAGAGCCACTTCTAAGAAAAAAGCCGAAGAAATAGCTTCTAAAAGAGCTTATTATAAATTACAAGATATTATTTCTCTTTAGACCATTAATACAACTTCGAAATGAGTTATTACAACGATTTCGTAAATATTCTCATTTTTTATAAAAACAATAGTTATTTTCGCATAAATTATTGACTTATGTCTAAGATAGTTACATTGGGTTATGAATTTGCACATGATTACACTCTTATAGCTATCAACAGTACGTTAGAAGATTATAAGTTGGCTTATTTTTTAAACAAAGAATTAGATATTAAGCTTAATTGTAATCCTGAAGGTTTAGAATTTAATACTAAAAACTGCTCATTTGTAATTTTTAATTACGACTGTCTCATTAATTATTATTCTTGGTCTCTTATTGCCAATAAGCACATATTTACTTCGGTAAATGCAGATGAAATTTCATTGTTTAAAGAAGATACCAAGACCAATTATCTTATTGATGAAAAGAGAGAAATTGATTTTTTTTTAAAAATTACCGGAGACTGTAACACAAAATCAATACATACAATTATTGAAAAAGTAAAAAATATAAAAGGTGTAATTACTTCATATAGTATTGATCCTTTAACCTTAAAATCGAAAGATTATTTAATATTTTAATATGCGAAATCGTAAAAAAACCAAAATAGTTGCTACGTTAGGCCCGGCATGTGATTCAAAAGAAATTATAGAAGAGATGATGGGTGTGGGTGTAAATGTTTTTAGAGTAAATTTTTCACATGCTAATTATGAAGATGTAGAAAAAAAAATAAAGATAATAAGAGAAATCAATCGGCGTTTGGATTTTAACGTAGCCATACTGGCCGATCTACAAGGTCCTAAATTACGTGTTGGCGTAATGGGTGAAAAAGTAAAGTTAAATAAAGGTGATACTTTTACTTTTACCACAGAAAAATGTGAAGGCACGCAGGAAAAAGCGTTTATGACCTACCAAAACTTCCCAAAAGATGTAAAACCAGGAGAACAAATTTTAGTAGATGATGGTAAGTTATTGTTTGAAGTTATTAAAACTGATGGAAAAACTGAAGTGACTACTGAAGTTCTTAGAGGTGGTAAATTGAAGTCTAAAAAAGGGGTGAACTTGCCAAATACTAATGTCTCTTTACCTGCATTAACTAAAAAAGATAAAGAAGATGCTCTTTTTGCTATTAAAATGGAAGTTGATTGGATAGCTCTTTCATTTGTAAGACATGCTGAAGACCTTATTGAATTAAGAAAATTGATAACAGAAAACTCTGAGTTTAGAATTCCTATTATGGCTAAAATAGAAAAACCCGAAGCCGTGGCTAGAATTCAACAAATTACAGCACATGCAGATGGGCTGATGGTTGCACGTGGTGACTTAGGAGTTGAAGTGGAAATGGAAAAAGTACCCTTAATTCAAAAAAAATTAGTGCTACAAGCAAAAAAATCTAGAATTCCGGTAATTATTGCAACTCAAATGATGGAGAGTATGATTACCAGTCAAGTACCTACAAGAGCAGAAGTTAATGATGTTGCTAATTCTATTATGGATGGTGCTGATGCGGTAATGCTGTCTGGTGAAACTTCTGTAGGTGAATTTCCCGTTGAAGTGATAAAAAAAATACGTTCTATTATTGAAAATGTTGAAGACTCACCTCTAATTACAAGAACCGAATCTTTTATTAGAAGTGTAAATGAACGTTTTATTTCTAAAACCATTTGTTATCAGGCCGCTAAAATGGCAGATGATATTGGAGCAACAGTTGTCTCAACATTAACCAATAGTGGTTATACCGCTTTTCAAATTTCAGCCTGGAGACCTAACGCACATATACTGGCTTTTTCTTCAAATAGACGTGTGCTAGCAATGCTCAATTTACTATGGGGTGTAAAAGCTCACTATTACGATAAATTGGTAAGTACTGATGATACCGTTGAAGATATAAATATTATAGCCGAAGAAAAGGGCTATGTCAATACCGGAGATTATATTATTAACCTTACCTCTATGCCTGTAAAAGCAAAGGGAATGGTAAACACATTAAGGGTTAGTCAGATAGAGTAGTATTTAGATATGAGATTTTAGACGTTAGACTTGAGATAAATCAACTTTCATGTTCCATTCATGAGATTGCCACATCGCATATAATTATAATTAATGGAAAATATATTCGTTTATGCTCTTTGCAATGACAATGGTATTAGAATAACTTATAAAAAATAAATGAAAAAAGTCCTTCTTGGCATTATCATTACGTTACTTTTCTTTTTTATGTTTAGATATTGTGAAAAAAAAAGAAGACAAAGCTATTTTGTATGAAAACTCACTGCTTATTCAAGAGCAAATTAAAAATGTAGGTAAATTAATAGTAACTGAAGGTCATTTTAGCCAAGTTTTTAATTATAAGAACTCTAAAGCATTATTTAGTGATTTTTTTACTGCTGATAAAAAAGCTCTGATAGTAGTAAACGCGGACGTTACCATCTCATACGATTTAAGTAAAATTGAATATAATATTGACGAAGCCACAAAAACACTCCAAATAATTAGTATTCCAAAAGAAGAAATTTCTATCAGCCCTGATTTAGAATATTATGATATCCAAGCTGATTATTTTAATCCATTTGAAGCTAAAGATTATAATGAGATTAAAGAAACGATAAAAGCATCACTAATTCAAAAATTACAGCAATCTGATTTGCAAAAAAATGCTAAAACTCGTTTATTAGAAGAATTAACCAATTTTTATGTGTTGACCAACTCCTTGGGGTGGATACTAAAATATGAAGAAACGCCTATTTTGAATAAGAAAGAGCTTTATGAGTTAAAACTTTGATAGAATTATCTAAAATTCGTTATTCATGTCTTTTTTAACAACTTTAATCCATCATTAATTAAATGAGCTATTTCTTTTTTTTTCTTTAAAGTTTCAAGATGATTAATAACATTATTTTTTAGTTGAGATTTATCGCTATAAATTAATTCGGCTATTTCTAAAGGCAATAACCAATCATTAGTATACTCTAATTTTAATAGGATAAATATTTCTTCAAGCCTATTATAATTTACTTTTCTTTTCTCTCTAAATTGTCTTACCTCTTTATATAAACCATGTAGTTTTTTATCCTTTTGGCTGTATACAATTTTATGAGTTTTTTCTTGTGGAGGCTCAAAAGTAAATCCAAAATTTTCAGCGTCAGCTACACCGGAATAAGCAGAAACCACAGCTTTACCAACCACCATATCATAAATACCCCAATTAGGGTTGAATAGAATACTGTCTCTATGCTGAACTGTACAATTTTTAAAAGAAATTAAAATAATTTTACCTTGCAAATTCCGTTTTCCGGTAATAATTTCTCCTGATAAAGTGATATGACCTTCAAAAGTTAAATTGACAGTTTTACCTTCATAAATACCATAGGCTTCCAAATCTGTAGGCGACATATCTTCAATAGCAATATTGATGCCTTTTAATTTACCTATAGGTGAACCAAACCCGTCTGCATGATAATTTTTACCATGGCCTATCAACTCTTTATTTTTATATGCCAATGCCGTTGCATTTGTGGTTTGAAAATATACAGGTTTATTATTGTCATTAGAAATGACATGGGTAAAATTACCCGATATTTGAATACCGGTACTTAAAACTATTGTACCTAAATTCTTAGAGTCTATCAATTGTTGTATCCCTTTTAAACCACCATTACGCAATGCCATTTTATTGGCAAATTCTTCTAAAACCAAACTTAAATGTGCAAAATCTGGCGTTACAAACAATTGTGGTTGAGGCTTGGTAATGTCAAAATCTGTATCGGCTGCTACTATAGAATAGGGTAATTTTTCAACTTCTTTTCCCATACACCATTTGCTCTCGCCTATAGATGACAATAAACCCGCACCATAAATTTTAGGATTTTCTAAGGTACCAATCAATCCATATTCAACAGTCCACCAATGTAAATTTCTTATTCTTGCCATTTCGCTCAATTCTGTCATACCTGCCATAACTTCAGCAACCATTTCATCCGCTTTAGCAATATCATTTTTACCCGTACCCGGGTCTTCTTTTATAATGGATAAATGCCTGATAGCTTCGTATAATTCATAATCTTTTGACGAAGAAATTGCTTTGCTACCAATTTCACCAAAGCGTCTTAAATACTCAGCATATTCAGGGTTTGCAATAATTGGTGCATGTCCTGCGGCTTCATGGATAATATCAGGAGCCGGAGTATATTCAATATGATCGATAGTTCTAATATCAGCTGCAATAACCAGTGTATTATAGGCTTGAAACTCCATAAAAGCGTTAGGTGGTATAAATCCGTCAACAGAAACTGCCGCCCATCCTAATTCCTTTAAAATTCTATTCATACCTTGCATTCTTGGAATTGCTTCAACAGAAATACCTGCTTTTTCTAATCCGTTTAAATAAGATTTATGTGCTACTTTAGACAAATACTTTATGTTTTTTCGCATTACATAACGCCATACCGCCTGATTCTGAGCAGTATATTCATTGTACGGTTGACGTATTACCAAAGACTGTAAATGCTTTGGTAAGCGACTAATTATTTTGTTTGACTTAAAATTCATATCAAAATATAGTATTTCAGTTGGTAAAGTTAAGTATTTTAGCCACCAATATTAAATTGATTTGAAATTTTGAATTTTTGTATATTTAGTGCTTCTAAATAAATTTCTATTTTTTTAAAGATGGATTATTTTTATGAATATTGAAAGTTAACTAAGAAATTATTATCAGAGCAATAAAATTATCATTATGAGAGGAAGAGGCGGATTAAAAATTAGGCTACTTATTGGGGCAGGTATTATTTTGTTTTCTTTATTTAAATACTATTCTAATAGAGACACTAACCCTTATACGGGTAAAAAGCAAAGTATAGCACTTACAACTGAAGAAGAAATTACCATAGGTTTACAAAGTGCTCCGCAAATGGCACAACAACATGGTGGACTATATCCAAGTCAAGAAGCACAAGACATGGTAGACAGAGTAGGCAATAGACTTGTAAATAGTAGTATTGCCAAAGAAACGCCCTATCAATACGATTTTCATTTACTAAGAGATCCTGAAACTATCAATGCTTTTGCCCTACCGGGTGGGCAAATATTTATTACCTATGCTCTATTTTCTAAACTTGAAAATGAGGATCAACTGGCTGGTGTTTTGGGTCATGAAATAGGACATGTAGTAGGAAGACACTCGGCCGAACGCATTGCAAAACAAGGTTTAACTCAAGGTATAATTTCCGGTGTATTAGTTGGAGGTGGAGACGGTACTGGGCAAATGGCAGCTATGATTGGAAATGTAATTAATATGAAATATGGTAGAGGTGATGAACTTGAAAGTGATGAACTGGGTGTGAAATTTATGTTAGAAGCCGGTTATCAACCCGAAGAAATGATGGGTGTAATGAAAATTTTAAAAGCCGCAGCAGGCCCTAATAGAGTACCCGAAATGCAAAGCACCCACCCCGATCCTGAAAATAGAATAGAAAAAATTAAAGAGGCTATAGAAAAATATAGAAAGTAAAAGAATACCTACCCTAAGAGCTACGCTCGGTTACTACCATTAAAACAATGCTTTAATTTTAGTTAATCTAAAAGAGAGGGAATTAAGGCTGAAGATTTTGAAAAAATAAAAAAGTTTTAAACAGTATTATTATGAGTTTTGGCGGTTCTGTTGCTTCAATGATTACTTCTTTAAAGAACAATAAACGTTCTAGGGTAAGTACCTTTAAAAAATTAAAGGGATATGAAAGTATCCAATATAAGGAAGGCATTATTGATAAAAAGGCCACGCCAGAACAACTAAAAGCAATAAGGGAAAAACTTCAAAAGGAAAATAGGAGAAGCTATATTATTCAAATTGTATTTTTTGTTTTATTTTTTATGATATTGTATTCCCTTTTTAATTTTGTGAAATTTTAAAATAAAAAAGACGAAATGTTTCCATTTCGTCTTAAAATAATAAATTGTATTAAAAACTATTTTTTTCTTTTCTTATTATATTTCTGTGCAGCCAATGCTTCTTTTATAATTTTATAAGTATCATGAGCTTTAGACATTTCTGCATATTGCAAAGCTCTATAACCTCTATCAGATTTTATTTTTAGATCTGCACCTTGGGCAATTAAAAGTTTTACAATTTTTACTTTGTTATATCTTGCAGCATACATTAAAGGCGTCATTCCAACAGATTTTTCATTAATATCTGTTCCTGCTTTGATCATACTCTCAACAGCATCGAAATCCCCATTCGTAATGAGTTTACAAAAAGTATTAACACCAATATCAAAAACAGAAAACGTTTCATAATGTTGCGTTTCTGATGATGTTACAGAAGTTGCTTTTATAGATTCAGCACTTACTGTTAATGCTAACATAAAAGTTGCCAATAAAATTAAATTTTTACTTACAGCAACTAATTTTATGCTGTAGTTTCTCCCAGAGTATCTGGATAAGTCGTAATTTTTCATTAAAAAGTTCATAATATAGTAGTTTTAGATTATGTTATAAAGACGACACTTATGTAACTTTTGTTACAAACTTTAACACTCCTTAACTTAAGTTTAACTTCTTATTTAGATTCTGTAGTAATTATCCTTTTAAAATATGTTAATTTTGTGATTCAAAATTTAAATCACGTGAATAAACAAGTAATTCTTATCATTTTAGACGGATGGGGTATAACACAAAACCCTGAAGTATCCGCTATAGCTAAAGCAAATACACCTTTTATAGATTCTTTATACAAAAAATACCCTAATGCAAGTTTACGTACAGACGGTTTGCATGTAGGTTTACCCGAAGGACAAATGGGTAATAGCGAAGTTGGTCATATGAATTTAGGTGCAGGACGTATTGTTTATCAAGATTTAGTAAAAATCAATAAGGCTGTTGTCGATGGTAGTATTGCCAATGAAACTGAATTGAAAAATGCGTTTGCCTATGCCAAACAAAATAATAAAAATGTACATTTTGTCGGATTGGTTTCTGATGGTGGCGTGCATTCTCATATCAATCATGTTAAAGGATTGGTAAAAGCTGCCTGCGATTTTGGTTTACATTCTTTCGTACATGCGTTTACCGATGGTAGAGATGTTGACCCAAAATCTGGTAAAGGATTTATAGCAGATTTAGAAAAATATTTAGATAGTCATAAGACCCAGTTAGCCTCTATAATTGGTAGATATTATGCTATGGATAGAGACAAACGATGGCAACGGGTTAAATTAGCATACGATCTAATGGTCAACGGACAAGGTAAAAAAACGCATAATGCCGAAGAAGCCATTCAAGAGAGCTATGATAAAAATATAACTGATGAATTTATTGAGCCGATAGTAATAGTTGACGATACTAACCAACCAATTGCTACAATTAAAAATGATGATGTTGTTATTTTATTTAACTTCAGAACGGACAGAGGTAGACAACTTACGGAAGTTTTAACACAGCAAAATTTTCCGGAATTCAATATGCATAAACTGAATTTGTACTATGTAACTATGACAAATTATGATGATAAGTTTAAAAATGTGCATGTTATTTATAATAAAGACGACCTTATAAATACACTAGGAGAGGTTTTAGAGAAAAATAATAAAAAGCAAATAAGAATAGCCGAAACAGAAAAATATCCTCATGTTACATTTTTCTTTTCCGGAGGTAGAGAAAAAGAGTTCGTTGGTGAAAAAAGAATAATGTGTCCATCACCAAAAGTGGCAACTTATGATTTACAACCGGAAATGAGTGCCAATGATATTAAAGATGCTATTATTCCTGAATTGGATAAACAAGAAGCAGATTTTATTTGCCTGAATTTCGCCAATACCGATATGGTTGGACATACCGGAGTTATGAGTGCAGCCATTAAAGCGGCCGAAACTGTAGATAAATGCCTCAAAGAAGTGGTTAATACAGCTCTTAAAAATAAGTATACCTCAATTATAATTGCAGATCATGGTAATAGTGAAACCATGATCAATGAAGATGGCTCACCAAACACCGCTCATACCACTAACCCTGTACCTATTATTATTGTTGATAATGATGTTGATTCCGTTAAAAGTGGCATTTTAGCAGATATTGCACCAACTATTTTATCATTAATGGGTATTGAGAAACCTGCTATTATGGACAGAAACTCTTTAATATAAATAAAATGAAAAAAATAATTATAATTACTATTTGTACATTCGTTTTTGGCGGATGCTCTTTTGCTCAAGAAAAAGAAACCATTGTAAAACCTAATTATTTAGAGGGAGTTACTACAAAAGATGAATTTAAAGAAGCACCTTATAACCTTTGGTTTGACAAATATTATGAGGGTTATACTTTAGATAAAACTACCCTTAATGCAATTAATAAAAACTTAAAAGGAGTTAGCATCAAAGCCTTTATGGGTACTTGGTGTGGTGATAGTAAACGTGAAATTCCGCATTTATATAAATTACTAGATGCGACTGATTTTGAAGAAAAAAATATGGAAATGATAGCTGTAAACAGAGGTAAAAAAACAGCTGATAATCTACAAGAAGGGTTAAATATTTTTAGAGTGCCTACAATAATTTTCTACAAAAATGATGAAGAAATTGGTAGGTATGTTGAATATGCCAGAGAAACTTTAGAAAAGGATATATTAAAGATTATTACTGAAAAGCCATACAAACATTCTTACGATAACAATTAAATTTTATTAATTTTCTTATACTAAAAAGAGTAGTTATCTGTTTAGTATTTTGTATTCTGCAATATTCTATTAAATTTGCAAAAAAAAATAATTCTAAATGATTCCTAAGGACCCTTTAATTATTGCTGTTGATTTTGACGGAACAATAGTAGAAGATGCGTATCCTAAAGTTGGAAGTCCTAAAATTTTTGCTGTTGAAACATTATTAGAATTGCAAAAAGACGGACATAGACTAATATTATGGACTTACAGGTATGGTGAGAGGTTAGAAGAAGCTGTAGCGTTTTGTCAAGGAAAAGGAATTAAATTTTATGCTGTCAATAAAAACTACCCAGAAGAGAAATTTGAAGGTAAAGTAAGTAGAAAGATCAACGCAGACATTTTTATTGATGATAGAAATTTAGGCGGTATGTTGGGATGGGGAGAAATCTATAAAATCATAAAAGACAATCCAAACGCCGAAATTGCCAAAAAAAAGAAAAAAGGTTTTTGGAAATTTTAATGAATTCTCTAAAATTTTCTTTCTAAATAATCTTTTTCTAATTGCTCCCTAAATTCTGGATGTGCAATATTTATCAAAGCATTTGCCCGTTGTTTTAACGTTTTACCATATAAATTAGCCACGCCATATTCCGTCACCACATAATGTACATGGGCTCTAGTGGTAACTACCCCAGCCCCTTTCTTTAAAAATGGTACTATTCTATTGACTCCTTTTTTTGTAGTAGAAGGTATGGCTATAATGGCTTTACCGCCTTCACTTAATGATGCTCCTCTAATAAAATCCATTTGACCACCAACACCTGAATACATTCTTGATCCAATAGAATCTGCACAGATCTGACCAGTTAAATCAACTTCAATGGCTGAGTTAATAGCAATCGTTTTAGGATTTTGACGTATGATCGATATGTCATTCACATAATCTGCTCCTCTCATTTCTATAAACGGATTATCATCAACATAGTCATACAATCTTCTTGAACCCATTAAAAAAGTAGCCATAGCTCTTCCCTGATCTATCCCTTTAAAATTTGAATTGACAACATCTTTTAAGATCAAATCTATGACACCATCAGACAACATTTCTGTATGAATACCTAAATTTTTATGATTGGTTAAACGTTTTAGTACTGAGTTGGGTATATTACCAATACCCATTTGTAGTGTACTACCATCTTCAATCATTTCGGCTATAAAACCTCCAATTTTATTTTCAATTTTCGTTGGTTCTAGATCTGGAATTTCTGGTACAACTAAATCGACCTCTACAAAAGAATCCAGTTCAGAAATATGTATAATACCTGCCCCATGAGTTCTAGGCATTCTTGGATTGACTTGGGCAATAACATGCCTCGCATTATCTATAGCTGCTAAGGTTGCTTCAACTGAAACTCCAAGAGAACAATACCCATGTCTATCCGGTGGTGAAACCTGAATTAAAGCAATATCAACAGGTAAAATATTTCTTTTAAATAACAATGGCAATTCACTTAAAAAAACAGGAGTATAAGAGCCATTTCCGGCTGCCAAAGTATGCCTCACATTTTTCCCTATAAAAAATGAATTGACATGAAAGCTATTTTTTAAAGCTGGATTAGCATAGGGTGTTTCCCCTTCTATATGTAAATGACAAACTTCAACATTCCTTAATTCTTCATGCCTTTCGGTCATGGCATTGATAAGAGCTTGAGGAGCTGCTGCTGCAGCATGAATATACACCCTGTCATTACTTTTTATAACTTTTACCGCTTGTTCTGCAGTGATAGCTTTGTACATAATATTTAGTTTTATCAGGCAAAATTATATATTTAGGGTCTTATAAAACCTGTTAAAAATCATGTTTGGTATATTTATCATACATTCTGTTTTTTAAATTATCTTTGTACTTTATATTTTTTTATGATTAAAATAAAAACCAAAGAAGAAATTGAACTAATGCGAGAAAGTGCATTAATTGTTTCTAAAACACTTGGTATGTTAGCAAGTGAAGTTAAACCAGGTGTAACAACCTTACAATTAGACCAATTAGCTGAAACATTTATACGAGATCACGGAGCCGTTCCTGGTTTTTTAGGGTTATATGGTTTTCCTAATACTTTATGCATGAGTCCTAATACTCAAGTAGTACATGGGTTTCCTACTAATGAACCTCTAAAAGAAGGTGATATAATTTCTATAGATTGTGGTGCCTTAAAAAATGAATTTTATGGTGACCATGCTTATACTTTTGAAGTTGGCGAAGTTGATGCTGAAATTAAAAAACTATTAAAAGTTACCAAAGAAAGCTTGTATGTAGGTATTAGAGAATTTAAAATTGGCAATAGAGTTGGTGATGTTGGTTATGCCATTCAAAATTACTGCGAAAGCTTTGGTTATGGTGTTGTTCGTGAATTGGTTGGACATGGTTTAGGAAGAAAAATGCACGAAGATCCTGAAATGCCTAACTATGGCAAACGCGGTAGAGGTAAAAAATTTCAAGAAGGAATGGTAGTTGCTATTGAACCCATGATCAATATGGGTACACATAAAATTAAGCAATTAAAAGATGGATGGACCATTTTAACGGCAGACGGAAAACCTTCTGCACATTTTGAACATGATGTAGCTCTTGTTAATGGTAAACCAGAATTACTTTCTACTTTTAAATATATTTATGATGCCTTAGGAATTGAGAGTGATGAGGAAGAGGAATTTAGACACTAATTTCACTAATTTTCACGAAATTTTTTATGGGAGAATTAATATATAAAAAGGAATCTTATCAAATAATTGGTGCATGCATGGAAGTTCAAAAAGAACTTGGTAAAGGATTTAGGGAAATTATTTATGGCGACTCTTTAGAAATAGAATTCAAGAAAAATAACATTACATATTCTAGAGAAAAACGATTTAGTATTAAATACAAGGGTGAAACTTTACCACAATACTATATCGCCGATTTTATAATTGATGATAAAAATATTCTAGAAATAAAAGCTATTGAAAGTTTGACCAGTAGCCACCTTAAACAAACGCTAAATTATTTTTTATTTAGCTGCCTCTAAATTAAAACTTGGATTACTCGTCAATTTTGATGAAAATAGTTTAACATATAAAAGAATTGTATTATAAAAACAACCAGTAAAAATTAGTCAAATTCGTGTCTATTTTTAAATACATACTAAATACCATACCCAGACCCATCTTAATTAAATTAAGTTATTGGGTTCGACCATTATTTGCTTTTTATCTAAAAGGATCAAGATATACTGATCCTATAGACGGAAAAAGTTTTCGGAAATTTTTACCTTATGGATATGGTACACAACGCCCTAATGTACTTTCGCCTAGCACACTATCTCTAGAAAGACATCGACTATTATGGCTTTACTTACAAAATAAAACCAATTTCTTTGACATTTCAAAACCAAAGAAAGTATTGCATATGGCACCGGAACAATGCTTCTTAAAACGATTTAAAAAATTAAAACATATTGATCTTATTACAGCTGACCTCTACTCTCCTATTGTTGATGTTAAAGCTGATATACTCAATTTACCTTTTGAGGAAAATAGCTTTGATATTATTTTTTGCAATCATGTATTAGAACATATAGAAAATGATAAAAAGGCCATGCAAGAATTGTATCGTGTTTTAAAACCCGGTGGCATGGGAATTTTTCAAATACCACAAGATTATTCAAGAGCAAGCACTTATGAAGATTTTAGTATCACCTCACCCGAAGAACGTGCTAAACATTTTGGACAATATGATCATGTTCGTGTCTATGGTAGTGACTATTTTAACCGATTAAGAGCTGTTGGTTTTAAAGTTGATGAAGTAAATTATTCAAAAAAAATATCTGCTACTGAAATTGATACTTATCGTTTAATGAAAGATGAAATTTTACCTGTATGTTTTAAATAATGCAGTCATCCTGTCCTGATAGCTATAGGGATCGTCTCAAGACCTTAATACTGGAAAGTCTGGATTCTACATTATTAAACCTGAGTTAAAGCTCTTTCATATCATCAGCTACAATCCAGCCAATTTTACCATCAGCAATTTTAATCTTTTTCCAATTATCAAGACTTTCTAATACATTAACTTTAGTACCTTCATGCAGTAAAAAGCTTACTTCACTAGATAAAGTCGGTGCTGTTTTTACCTCAGTTTGTTGTGCAAAAACTATGGCTTGTTTAATAGACTTGACATAATTATAATTCTTATAGGCTATTACAATAGTTAACAAAGCTAAAATTGCACTTACAAAACTCGTTATAAAATAAACACGTTTACTGCCTGAACTAAAAGAAAAATGATATAATAAAAATAATATCGCAAAAAGAAAAGAGAACCCAACTGCTAACCATGCCCATGTATTATAGGTTAACTTTAAAATTAGGCCTTCATTAATCTTCTGGAATAGTGTTTTGGGCAATGGTTCAATATTATCAAGAGCCATTTGTTTTGCAAAAGCTAAATTGAATATTGCATCTGCATGATGAGGATTTTGTAACAATACTTTTTCATAATAATAAATGGCAGGTGCCACTTTATTCATTTTATAATATGTATTGGCAATATTATATAATAAATCGTCGTCATTAATATTGTGCTTTTCAATTTCTTTATATACCTCTAGAGCTTCACTATATTTTTCATTTTGATATAATTTATTCGCTTTAGCAAACAAACTATCAACTTGTGCATATAAAACAGAAGTTATAATAAATAATATAGTAAAAATTATTTGTTTCATTTTTTTAGCCCTCAAATTTTTATAAATTTTTGTCAATTTTTGCAATTATTTTTCTGGCCTTTTTATATTCTTGTTGCATTTTTACATTACTAGTAGGCGTATATCGGGCATAATCGCAATCATCTAGTACTTTAATGAATTCATCAATAGCATTTTTGTCAACGGAACGTTCAAATAATAACTCACTTATTTTTTCTTTGCTAATATCAGTTGTTTCAACATGTAATTTTGCTTTTAAATAATTGTGTAATGCCCTTTCTAAAGCAATATAAAATTGTTCTTTATTGCCCAACTGTTTTTTAGCTTCCGTTAAATATTTTTTAGCCAATTTATCAGCTTTTCTACTTTTAACACCAACAATATCACTTTCTCTTTTTTGTTTTTTTATCCCAATAAAAATCCCAAATGGAATAGCAAATAAAGGTAAAATCAATAAAGCATAAAACAACTTAGACCCGAAGAAATCATTAGTAAAATTTCTTGGTTCTAAATTAGCATTTGTACTAATAAATCTAATATCTTTAGCATTACTTATAACATTCCTTTTAACAATTGATGTGTCATTATCATCAGTTTGTACTTTGCCCTCTGGTGCATTTATTATAATGACATCAGATGCAATTGTCTTATAAGCTTTTTCTTTTATACTAAAATACGAAAAAGCCACTTGAGGTATTTTGTATTTACCTCTAAATTGAGGTACAACTGTATATTGATCATATACATTACCTGAAAATCCTCCTAAAGATGTCCTAATATTTTCTTTGTGCTCAGGTTCATATTTTTCTAAGCCTTTTGGGGTTTCAATTTTAGGAAGTTCAACCATTTTTAAGTTTCCTTTACCTGAAACCTCTACTTTTATTTGTGCGGGTTCATTGGCCTTTAATTCTGTTTTATCAGCGGTAATTTTGAAATCAAAATCACCTACGGCTCCAGTAAAATCTATAGGTTTATTTTCTGTTGGTAAGGATTTTACATTAACTGTACGTTCTCCCGTAGAAGTAACGAAATTATAATTTCTGGTAATCAAATTGCCAAATAGATCTCTTCTACCAATGGGAATTCCTGCTCCAATCTCCATTTCTAAAGGACCAATTGTTAATTTACCAGATTTTTGCGGTATCAGTACTACCTTTCTAATAATGGCATAACGATGTGGTTTGCCTTGAAAATTTCCTTCTTTAGGTTCCCATTGTTTAACTTCAATATTCTGATTCCAAAATCCGTTAAAAGAAGGCGACTCTATTTCGCGAGTATTTCTAACATTAACTTTATTTACATCAACAAAAATTTTATAGACTATTGAAATACTTTCTCCTACATAAGGGCTAGCATTTGAAATTTCAGCTATAAGATGGATATTTTGTGAAGCAATATATTTAGGATCATTGGGGTCTTTTGGAATCGCCACCGCACCGGTAACTGTTATTTTAACCGTATTGGTTTTAAAGGTATTTCCATTAAATTCTATACTGGCGGAAGGAATGGTTATTACACCCTTTCTCTTTGGTTGAATGACATAGGAATAAGACATCTTAAAAGATGTTTCACCATTAAAATCAGAAAAACTAGTGGCTTGCATTGGCCCAGACAACACTTTAAAATCTTTAAAATTTGGAGGTGTAAAATTATCTCCTCCTTGCTTATTTATAGTAAATGTAATACGTACCCTTTCGTTTAAACCCAATCTATTTTTACTAACAACAGATTTAAACGACACATTCTGAGCCAATAGTTGCTGACTCACAATTAGTAACACTATTAATATTTTATTCTTTCTAAACATTAATTTTATTTAAACTCTTCTTAAGCTTAGGCACTACCTGCTCAGGAATGACAAATATAAAATTCTCGAGTTTTTAATTCCCTTTCCATTGATGAAGGTTGGAATGGTTTACCAATCCTTTTCTTGTTTTATTTTTTTACCCTCAGCCTTTTTAGCATTTACTTTTTTCTGTGTTTTATTTTCTTCATTACTCATGGCCTCTAGCAATTGTTTTACCTGTTGCGGTGTTAATTGACTTGGCTGAGACTTTGGGGGCTGTTTGTCTTTATCTTTATCTCCTTTTTCATCATTTTTATCTTTGTTCTCACTCTCTTTATCTTTTTTATCGTCTTTATTATCCCCCTTTTTATCCTTGTCTTTATCTTTATTTTCTTCGTCTTTATTTTTATCCTTATTTTCCTTATCCTTGTCTTCGTTTTTATCGTTTTTCTTTTTATCCTTGTCTTTTTTGTCTTTGTTATCCTCTTTTTGATTTTGCTCTTTTTTTAATAATTTTTGAGCCAAGGCTAAATTATAACGTGTTTCATCATCTTTAGAACTATTTCTTAATGCATTTTTATAAGCTTCAATAGCTTGAGCATATTGTTTTTCTTTCATCATGGCATTCCCAATATTATGGAAAGATTCCGCCTTGGTTATTTTATTCTCTGACGTTTTTGAAACCAGTTCGTACATTGGCAAAGCCTCTTTATATCTATCTTGTTGATATATGGCATTCCCCAAATTATAATTTGCTTTTTCGTAATTTGGATTTTGCCCTACTGCTTTTTTATACTTTACTTCTGCTTCAACATAATTTTGCTGGTTGTAAAAATCATTGCCAGAACGTATAAGTTCTTTCTCTTCTTGTTCAACCTTAGGTTTCTTATCTTTCTCTTTTTTTTGAGCAAACCCTGTTATTGAAATTATCAAAAAAAGTACCGTTAAAATCCTATTCATATTATTTTTCTTTTTGTTCATTAAACAAGTTCAATTTCTGAATCCATTTTGTTTTTTTATTGAACATAAATGCATCTAATACCAAAAATAAAATGCCCAAGCCAATAAACCATTGAAATTGATCTTTAAAATCAGAAAATTGTTTGGTTTCAAATTCTGTTTTATCTGCTTTAAGCAATAAATCGTTTATATAATCGACTGTTTTAGTAGTATTATTTCCATAAATAT
>Ga0209633_10000729_pt1 | contig 37105 bp, 41 predicted proteins | sample Cruoilmetagenom1_FD_187290 | JGI IMG/M metagenome (GOLD analysis project Ga0209633, IMG submission 187290) | Oil polluted marine microbial communities from Coal Oil Point, Santa Barbara, California, USA - Sample 1 (SPAdes) (version 2) | ecosystem: Environmental > Aquatic > Marine > Oil seeps ...
TGCGCCCCATTAACTCCACTATTTCCTCTTCCAGAAGGGACTGGATGAACTCCTGTACCTTCAAGCGTACCCATTCCTCTAGATCGTCCCAGATGATGCTCGGTGACTGCCCCTGTGTTGTGTTCGGCTTTTCCATGGCAGTGAGTACCTCCTCCTTTCTTTATTTATTTCACTAATTTGAAATGGTACTCACCGCTGCCAATTATTTCCACACTTTTTGATTGTATCTCTGTCAATATTTGCAGATTTGAATAAACTATAGTACCTTAATAGAGAGTATGGCTACGGCGAGGAGACTAACAACCCCCCTGAAAGCAAGACGAGAGGCCATTATAGAGTCAGGGGGTGAGGCTATTAATCTCTGCTATCAGTGTAGTCTTTGCACCCAGGTTTGTCCCTGGAACCTGGTAAGAGATTTCCCCACCCATAAAATAATCCACCAGCTCCAATTGGGATTATTCGATTTTGAAAGCGAGGAGGTATGGATCTGTGCTACCTGCAATGCTTGTGTTAGGCGCTGCCCTCGGGGTGTGAAAATAATAGACGTTATGAGAGCCTTACGCAGTACCCTGGTAGAACTGGATATAAGCTATGCTCCTGAACCCCTTCGGATCACAATGGTAAATCTCTCCAGTGTAGGTAATCCGCTGGGGGAAGCGCCGGAAAAACGAGCGGATTGGGCTAAGGAACTAGGAATAAAGGCCTTTACTGAGGACACTGAACTATTGTACTTCCCATGTTGTATTCCATGTTATGACCCCAAAGCTACCGGAATAGCCCGTGCTACAGCCAGTATCCTCAAAAAGCTGGGGGTAAACTTTGGGATTTTAGGTGTCGATGAAAGTTGTTGTGGTGAAGCGATCCGTAAGGCAGGAGCCGAAAGTGTATTCCAGGATTTGGCCGAGAGCAATATTGCCACCTTCGCTAAAAATGGGGTTAAAGAGAGCGTCGTTAGTTCTCCTCATTGCTACAACACCTTCAAAAATGAGTACCCTGAGCTGGGAGGGAATTTTAAAACAGTTCATTTCACCCAATACCTGTCTCAGGCCATTAAGGAAGAAAGGTTGAAGTTCACTAAACAGGTTACAAAAAGAGTTACTTACCATGACCCATGTTATCTTGGGCGACACAATAACATATATGATGAGCCCAGAGAGGTTTTGAAGAGTATCCCTGGCTTAGAGCTAGTTGAAATGCCAAATTCAAGGGAAAATAGCCTTTGCTGTGGTGGAGGTGGGGGAAGAATTTGGATGGAAACCAAGAAGGAAGAAAGACTTGCCGACCTCAGGCTGAAACAAGCCCTGGACGTTGGGGCTGAAATACTGGCTACTGCTTGCCCCTACTGCCTGATCAACCTCAAGGATAGTGTTGTGAGTATGGATAAGGAAAAAGTCATCGAAGTTAAGGACATCTCAGAAATAGTTCAGGAGGCGATTTAAAAAGTTGGCTAATGCTCACCTGGATGATTCCTTACCCCCTCTACTACTCCCGAAAGTGGCAAAAGAGAAGAGTCCTTACTGGTGCGTTGCTTTATCTCTGCACTGTTTGTCTTCAGGGTGCGGGGGCTTACCGTAACCCTTAAGGGTATCCCCAGAAGGTCAGCATCATTGAATTTCACCCCGGGAGGCTCCAACCTATCATCGAACAGGACTTCTACCCCTTTTTGCCGGAACTCGTTATACAGCTTTTCTGCTCTTTCTCTTACCTCGGGGTTATCCATTCCCAGGGCGCAAAGGTACACCTGGTAGGGGGAGATAGAGCGCGGCCAGATGATTCCCTTCTCATCATGGCTTTGCTCTATGATGGCGGCCACCATCCTGTCTACTCCTAAGCCATAGCACCCCATGAAGATGGGCCTCTGCCTTCCCCGGGAATCTGAGAATAGGGCAGATAGCTTCTCGCTGAAGATAGTCCCCAGTTTAAACACATGCCCTAACTCTATGCTTTGACGTGAGCGAAGATCCTGGCCACAATGAGGGCAGCCCTGACCCGTGGAAGCCAGGGCGATGTCAGATATGAGGTCGCACTTGAAGTCCCGGGGGTAGTTCACGTTTTTGAGGTGAAACCCGGATCTATTCGCCCCGGCGACGAAGTTCTGACCCTTGAGGATGGAGTCATCGGCCACTATTTTAACTCCGGAAAGACCAACCGGGGAGGCAAATCCGGGAACAAGCCCGGCATTTCTTACCTCGTCATCGTTTGCCAGCCCAAGCTCAAAACAGCCCAGGATGTGCTTTAGCTTTACTTCATTCACTTTGAGATCTCCCCGGATGACGACGAAGATAATCTCTTCTTCCGTGGAGTAAAACAGGGCCTTCAGAGTCTTCTCTGGAGGTACACTGAGGAAAGAGGAGACTTCATCGATGGTAGTCATACCCGGGGTAGATACCTCTTCAAGTTCGCCTGGGGGCTCAGGAGGAATATCTGGCTTTATTCCGTGAGCCTTCTCTTCATTGGCCGCATAACCACAGTTTTCACAGTAGATGACTTTGTCTTCACCACTTGGGTTGGGGGTTATGAATTCATGAGATTCTTTTCCCCCGATGGCACCACTATCGGCCTCCACGATGACTGCGGGAAGTTCCAGGCGATGGAAAATCTGGCCATAGGCGTGGATGGCTTTATGGTAGACTTCATCCAGTTCTGCCTCGCTAGCACTGAAGCTATAACCATCCATCATCATAAATTCCCGGGCCCTGATGATGCCCCCCCGGGGACGAACCTCATCTCTGAACTTGGTCTGGATTTGATATAAAAGTAAGGGAAGATCACGGTAGCTTTCCACCTGCGAGCGGACGATGTTGGTGATGACCTCTTCATGAGTAGGACCCAGGCAGAGCTCAAACCCCTTACGGTCGTGAAGGGAAAAAAGGTTCTGGCCGAAAGCATGGTCCCGACCTGTCCTCTGCCACAGGCTCAAGGGTTGAAGGTGGGGCATGAGAAGCTCTTGGGCTCCTACTTTCTCCATCTCCTCCTCTATTATTCTCTTTACCTTTTCCACTACCCTGAGTCCCAAAGGGAGGTAGGCATAGACTCCCCCGGTTACCGGGTATACCATTCCGGAGCGGATAAGAAGCTTGTGACTTATGGTCTCTGCCTCTTTTGGGTCCTCTCTCCGGGTGTGAAGGAAAGCTTGAGATAAGCGCATTCTATCTCCCTTCAACATAATTTCTTAAGGGTTGAACTGAGAATATCCTCTCTTTATAAGCCAGGGCCTCTACTGCCACCTTAATGGTATCCAGCGAAGTAAAGCAGGGGATCCTCCTCTCCGAAGCAGCACGGCGAATCTCAAAGCCATCCTTTAAGGGGGTCCGCTCTCCAGTGGTGGTGTTGACCACCGCATCCACTTTTCTCTCCTGGATGACATCCACCACATTGGGGTAGCCTTCAGTGAGCTTTTTAGCCACTGCTTTTACCTCCATTCCCTTGTCCTTGATCATTTCTGCCGTCCCCCGGGTGGCATACAGCATATAACCGTGGGAGAAAAGCCCGCGGATTATGGGTAACGCTTCAGCTTTGTCTCTATCGGCAATGGAGAGGAGAATGGAGCTCTGAGGAGAAAGCATAAAGTCGGAGGCGATGAGCGCTTTAGCCAGGGCTCCGGCAAAGGTATAATCTACCCCCAGAACTTCGCCGGTGGACTTCATCTCCGGACTGAGATAAGTATCCACCCCCGGAAGCTTCCCCATGGAGAAAACGGGTGCCTTAATTCCCCATAGGTTTCTCGCCTTCCATAGTCCCCCGGTATATCCTTGTTCGGGAAGCGATTTTCCCAACATCACCAGGATGGCTATCTTGACCAGGGGAACGCCGGTTAGCTTGGAGATGAAGGGCACGGTGCGTGAGGCGCGAGGGTTAACCTCCAGTACATAGACTTTGGATTGAGGCATGATGACAAATTGAACGTTCATGAGCCCCCGGATATGGAGGCGGCGGGCGATCATCACCGTATAGTCCACGATCTTTTCGGTCTCCTCCGGGGTGAGACTCAAGGGGGGATAACAAGCCATAGAATCCCCGCTATGCACTCCTGCTCTCTCGATATGTTCCATAATTCCCGGAATCAGAACTCCCTGACCGTCACTCACTGCATCCACCTCTGCCTCTTTGCCCTGAAGATACTTATCGATAAGCACAGGATGTTTCGTGCCCAGTTCAAGCGCTTCCTGGATATAACTTGTGAGTTCCGAATCTGTATATACTATCTCCATGGCTCTTCCTCCTAAGACGTAGGATGGGCGAACCAGAACTGGATAAGTAATGGTGTGGGCCACCTTCAAAGCTTCATCTATGGTGGTGGCTGTACCTCCCGGAGGTTGAGGTATATCCTGAAGTCGTAGAAAGCCCTCGAAGAGCTCACGGTCCTCGGCCATATCAATGGTTTGAGCATCAGACCCCATAATAGGCATTCCACTACGGTATAAAGGATCGGTCAGATTTATGGCAGTCTGACCTCCAAACTGGACTATGGATGGCGGCGCTGAGCTAAAAGTCTCATTCTCCAGGATATCCCTTATACTCTCTTCATCCAGAGCCTCAAAGTAGAGCCTATCGGAGGTATCGAAATCGGTAGATACTGTTTCCGGGTTGGAGTTAATCATGATGCTCTTAACTTCCGCTCTCTTAAGTGCCCAGGCAGTGTGAACCGAGCAGTAGTCAAACTCTATCCCCTGGCCAATGCGTATGGGTCCGGAGCCGATGACTATCGCTTTTCTTTCCGGGAGAGGAGGGGCTTCATTTTCCTCCTCATAAGTGCTATAGAAGTAAGGGGTCTCCGCCTCAAACTCTCCAGCGCAGGTATCCACCATCTTATATACGGGGAGAATGCTCCATTCATGGCGGAGGTTACGCACCTGTTCAGGGAGCCTATCGGCCAGAGTGGCAATCCCGTCATCAGAGAAGCCCAACCTTTTTCCTTCCCGCAAAATCTCCGGAGTTAAGGGTTCGGAAAGAAACCTTTGCTCCATATCCACGATGCTCATCATGCGGTGGATGAACCAGGGATCGATTCCTGTCTTCAGGGATAGGCTCACAACCTGTGCCCCACGCCTCAGGGCGGCCATGATCGCCCACAATCGGAAATCGCTGGGATACAGGGGATAGGAGGAGATATCTTCCCCCCAGGCTTTATCCTCCCACAGTAATGGCCTTCTTCCTATCTCCAGGGAGCGCACTGCCTTCTGCAGGGCTGCCTCAAAGCACCTGTCGATGGCCATTACCTCTCCGGTAGCCTTCATCTGACTTCCGATGACCCGATCTCCCAGGGGGAACTTATCGAAGGGGAAGCGAGGGACCTTCACCACGCAATAATCCAGGGCAGGCTCGAAAGCGGCAGTGGTCTTCCCCGTTACCTGGTTTCCTATCTCATCCAACCTTTTCCCCACGGCGATCTTAGTGGCCACCCTGGCTATAGGATAGCCGGTGGCCTTGCTGGCCAGGGCAGAGCTCCGGCTAACACGCGGGTTAACCTCGATAACATAGTAGCTTTCAGCATGATCTTTTTTAGCTGCCCAGGGAGAAAGAGCAAACTGAATGTTGCATCCCCCCTCTACCCCCAGGGCACGGATGATGTTTATGCTCGCTGACCTCAATATCTGATACTCTTTGTCGGTGAGGGTTTGGCTGGGGGCTACCACAATGCTATCCCCGGTATGGACTCCCATAGGGTCAAAGTTCTCCATGTTGCATACTATGATGCAATTATCCGCCCCATCCCGGATGACTTCATATTCTATCTCTTTCCATCCCAGAAGGCTTTCCTCCAGGAGAACCTCCCGGATTAAAGAGGAGGAGAGGCCAACCCTCACCATTTCCCGAAGTTCCAATGGGTTTTGGACCATTCCCCCTCCACTTCCTCCCAGGGTGTAGGAGGGGCGGATGATGAGGGGAAATCCGATATCGAGTGCCTTCGCCTCTGCCTCCTCCACTGAATATACTATAGCGCTGCGGGGTACTGGCTCTCTAATGCTCAGAAGGAGGTTTTTAAACTGGGAACGCCCCTCAGCCATCTTTATGGTCTCAAGAGATGTGCCCAGAAGCCTCACGCCGTATTTATCCAGGATGCCTATCTCAGCAAGCTCCACCGCCAGATTTAACCCTGTCTGACCCCCCAGGGTGGGCAGGATGCCATCGGGCTTCTCCTTCTGGATGATGCGGGTCAGGACATCTGGAGTTAGGGGCTCGATGTAGACGATATCGGCAATTCCCTCATCGGTCATGATGGTAGCGGGATTGGAGTTTACCAGGACGGAGGTTATCCCTTCCTCCCTCAGGGCCCTGAGGGCCTGAGTCCCGGCATAATCAAACTCTGCTGCCTGACCGATAGTGATAGGGCCTGAACCGATAACCAGAATTTTGCTTAGCTCAGACATTTTCGATGTTTTGGTCTTCAAACTTCCTCTTAATGAGGTTAAATATATCGTCCATGAGTTTAGTGTGGCTTTCCAACTTTCTATATATCTGCTCAGCTACCTCCTCTATATAAGCATGTGAGGTCAGATTTCTATCATCTGCCATTTCAAGACAGGTTATGGTTTGCTCCTCGCCTATAAACCCAGCACTTAAAGCCTCTCTGAAACATGACTTTGGTGAGTTAGAGATAATACCCTCGCCTTCCCTCAAGTATTCTCTCAGAAGCCTCCAGAATGCCTCAAAGGTGTATTCAAATCTCTGAATGGTAGCATCTCTCACTATTACTGAATAAGGTTGCTCTAGTATCTCCCGAAGCTGGGCTAAAGCCTTATTGGTTTCCTTTATTCGTCTTTCTAACCTTTCCAAATTATTATCCCTTCCCTCAGTGCTTTCTGAGTAAACCCCTCAGATGTCTCCGAGAGGTCAACTACATCTATCTTATAGGGTATATTTGAGTTCTCCATCCTTTCCCTCAGCAAAGTGAGCCTATCTTTGTTCATCGTGCCTTTGGGAAGTATTCCTATATCTATATCCGAGGTTTTGAGGTAATCCTCTCTCGCCCTGGAGCCAAATAAGACTACCACAACTTCTTCCCCTGCAAATATATCCTTCACCATATTTCTGAGCAATTCCAAAGCACTTTCATATATGAAAGTTTTCGATTTCATAGCTCGACATCCTGAGGAGACAGATACTCCCAGCCTATGGACTGGAGATAATCCATCATCCTATCCTTGACATCTGCCCTTTCAGTTATGAGCCGCAATTTCTAACCCCTCTCAAAGAGTTCCCTTATGACTTCTTCCTTTCCCCGCTAAAACCTTGTCTTTCACTATATGCAGTCTTATGATGTGTGGTCTCTCCACATCCTCAAAGTGGCATTCCACAGCGTCTCTAATTGCGCTCTTCAATTCTTGCGCTCTTCAATTCCTCCAAGTTTTCAGCCTGAGTATAAATAGAGTAGCCGAGAGCTCTAGCTTCATACATCGAGCCGATTTCTGTTTGCTTAAGGCTGTCTTTATTCACCATAATGCTGCTCAATGTATCTGTTAACTTCTCTAAGAAACTTCTCAGCATTTGTAATCGTTTCTTCAGCGTCTTCCTTACCTAAGTCAACAAACTCACGACAGTCACCCATCTGACGGAGATCGAAGGCTTTATGAATTGCCTTGCTCATTTCTGTGGGAAATTTACCCGACTTAACAAGATACTGATCAAAAAGAGTGATAACCCCACTATGTTTTGCAGAACCCCTCCCCATATCTATCAGCAGAGCAAGAACAGAGTAAAACATCCCATAATAGGCGCGATTGATGATACCCCTTATGCTGCCACCTTGATTGAGGAGTAGACGAGCATCGGCAAGGGATTCTTCTGCCTGTTGCAGGCGGTAGAGAATAAGCCCTCTCTTCTCCTCGCTCATACCCCTATGCCCTCTTTAATTACAGCCTGAAAGAAGGGAGAAAATCGTAATGAGCCTGTCTCAATCTCTTTCTTCTCCACAATGACTGGAGAGATTACTTTTCCACTTTCGAAACTAACCTCCCAGAATATATCCAAGATCATGTCCCGTATGTTGCGGTTAAGATTTGGAACGATGATGCAAATATCTATATCAGAGCCTGCCGTCGCATTCCCCCTTACTGTAGAACCAAAGAGGATTATCTTCGCATCTTCAGTAGTAGTAGTTACTCTCTGCTTAAATTTCTGGATTAGCAAAAGATTGTATTCGTCAATTTTTCTCTTTTTCATAGTCCATCTTTCACTTTATGTTTCAAATGTCAGTTTCTTAAGAATCTCATTAAGCTCCTTATCTATCTCCTTCCTCTTCTATTTGCTCAAGCTCAAACGGATATGGAGGCTGTAAGGCTTTTCCATCACCCCTCCACCTCCAGGGAGGGGTCTATGTAAGCTATTTCTCCCCCTACTACGGTCAGCATGACCTTTCCCTTGACTGTCTCTCCTTCCCAGGGAGTGTTCTTACCTTTAGAGGAAAACTCGGCCGGGTTAACCACCCATTCTTTTTGGGGGTCAAATACAGTCACATCGGCGGGAGCACCCACCTTGAGCATTCCCATTCCCGGGGGGAGAGGAGAAGGCAAAAAAAGAGGGGGCTTTTTGCCCCCTTTAAGAATGCTTGCCGGACCCATGGTCAATTTTTCAATCAGAGTTTTGAGCTCTACTTCCTCTTCAGTGAGTTTCAAAAGGGAAGGAAGGGCAGTCTCCAGCCCGCTTATCCCAAAGAAGGCAAGATCAAACTCACAAGCCTTCTCCTCATAGCTTCGAGGAGAGTGATCGGTAGCAATAGCGTCTATAATTCCTTGTTTCAGCCCCTCCACTAGCTTTTCCCTATCTTTTTCTGTCCTTAGAGGTGGGTTTATCTTAGCTTTGGTGTTGTAGTCGGCAATTTTATCTTCAGTGAGTAAAAGGTGATGAGGAGTAACCTCACAGGTGATGTCTATCCCTTCCTCCTTGGCCCTTTGCACTAACTTAAGCGTACCCTGAGTGCTCACATGGGCGATATGAATTCTTCCTCCGGTGAGCTTGGCCAGGGCAATATCCCGAAACACCATTATTTCCTCCGCCTCTGCTGGAGCTCCCTCAAGTCCTAAAATTTTGGCCATTCTTCCCTCGTTCATCGCTGTCCCGTGAGTAAGCTCAATGTCTTCACAATGGTCGATCAGAGGAAGGCTGGTAAGGAGGCTATATTCCAGGGCGTGGCGCATGACCTCTGAGCTTCGTACTGGCCTCCCATCATCACTGAAGGCCACCACCCCTGCTCGGGCCAGGCTCACCATCTCCACTATCCTTTCCCCTCCCTGACCTTGAGTAATGCAGCCTATAGGGAAAACCCTGGCCTTGTTACACTCCCTGGCCCTTTGCTTTACATACTCCACCATTCCGGGGTTATCTATGGGAGGATTGGTGTTAGGCATACAACAGATGGTGGTAAATCCTCCCCTGATGGCGGCCTCTGCTCCGCTAGCGATGGTCTCCTCTTCCTCAAACCCTGGTTCCCTGAGGTGGGAATGAAGGTCGATGAACCCGGGGGTCACCACCATTCCTCCGGCATGTATCCTGGGGTAATCCTCATTCAAGGTTGCTCTTCCCAAAAACCCAACCTTACCCTCCTTGATGACAAGGTCTCCTACCTGGTCTATTTCCTGGGAAGGGTCGACAATCCTTCCTCCTAATATGACCAGATTTTTCATTTTCTTCCTGACATGAGGTAAAGTAATGCCATACGTGTTGCTACACCGTTTACCACCTGCTCGGATACGGCTGAAGAGAGTCCAAAAGCTACATCATGGGATATTTCTACCCCCTCATTTAAGGGGCCGGGGTGCATCACCATCACCTCGGGCTTGGCTAATTTTAACCTTTCTTTATTTAGCTGATAGAGGAAGATGTATTCAGCGAGGGAGGGTAGAAACTGACCCTGGTGTCTCTCCTGCTGTAGTCGCAGCATCACTACCACATCAGCTTCCCTAAGAGCGGTATCCAGATTGAACTCTAGCGATATCCGGGGAAGAAACCTCCATTCCCGAGGGAGCAAGGTGGGTGGTCCACATAGGACGACATTTGCCCCCAGAAGGGAAAGTCCTCGGGCATCGGAATGGGCTACGCGTGAGTGGAGTATATCTCCTACAATGACTACTTTAAGACCTCCTATCTTTCCCTTTCTCTCCCTTATGGTGTAAAGGTCAAGAAGGGCCTGGGTGGGGTGGGCATGGCAGCCATCCCCGGCATTTATTATGTTCATGTGTGAGCTTTGAGCCGCCAGATGGGGCGCTCCAGAGCAGGGATGGCGTATGACGACAATATCTACCCCCATCATCTCTAAGTTGTGTATGGTGTGTAGAAAAGATTCCCCTTTACTTACGCTACTCTCGCCTGTCGTAAAGGAGACGGTGTTCGCACTCAACCTTTTGGCGGCTATATCGAAGGAAAGCTTGGTCCGAGTGCTGGGCTCCCAGAACAGCAAGGCTACCACCTTTCCCTGAAGGGTGGGTGCTTTTTTGACCTCCCGTTGCGATATTTCCTTCATGGCGTCAGTGGTTTGGAAGACAAGCTCCATATCCTCGGGGAGAAGATCATCCACATCCAGGAGATATTGCCATCGGTAGGAGATCCTGTTTTCTACCTTCATTCTAAGTGATGATTACTACCTCATCCCTGCCCTCAATCTCTCTGAACCTCACCTCCACTCTTTCATTTTTGGAAGTAGGAAGGTTCTTGCCCACGTAATCAGGGCGGATGGGAAGCTCACGGTGCCCCCGGTCAATTAGCACCATCAGTTGTACCAGGGAGGGGCGGCCAAAATCGACAATGGCATCCAGAGCAGCGCGTATGCTCCTTCCGGTATACAGAACATCATCTGTCAGGATGACCTTCCTGGCGCTAATATCAGTAGGTATATCTGAAGGGTGGAGAGAGGGGAGAGTATCAAGATAAGATAGGTCATCACGGTAAGGCCCGATATCTACCCTTCCCCAGGGTACTTTCTTCTTCTCTAGCTCTTGTATAATCGAGGATAACCTGCGGGCTAAGGGAACGCCCCCCTGGTCAATGCCTATAAATACCAGATTTTCTGCTCCCTCGTTTCTCTCTACTATCTCATGAGCAATACGAAGAAGCACTCTTCTTATATCCTCCTCTCCCATTACTGCTTTTTGCGACATAAAAAAACCTCTTACCATTCTAGGCCAAGAGGTTCACATATTCTTTTGCATTTCACCTTACCAGCCTCCCTGAACTGATTTAAAGGCGAGATTATTATACCACGAAGGGGACGAAATCTCGATTCGGCGAATTCGCTGGTTTCCCAGTTTACTTCACTCCTGATGTATACTAGACGCACTCGGGAATCGTGAATTTTACGATCTTCGATGTGAGGTGTATAAACCCTAAATTCGAAACCCTAAATCCTAAACAATATCTAAACCCAAATGACCAAAACCTTATAGCCGCTGAGTTTTTTATAACTCCCCTTCTTTCCTCTCCTTGTTTTGGATTTTTGATTTCGGTCATTTGAAATTGTTTAGGGATTAGAGATTAGGATTTAGAATTTCTTTGAACTCACGAAATTGGAATACGCTCAGTATAACCCATGTGGTTGGAAAGGTAAGAAGGGTAAGGAGATATTGGGTGGCTTTCACCGCTTTTTAGCCTGTTCAATCCCTCGGTGCAGTAGCCAAGATTCAACCACTCACAATCCCCGCAGATGCAGGATAAATCCTGAACACTAAAACTTTCTTTTATCCTTGCTCTCGCCTCATCGGAGGATAGCCTGGTTTCTGGCTTTAATCCAAGTTTAGCCATCACTTCGAGGTCTTGCTGGTCAACCTTTTGAGACGAACCCTCCCCGCGACAGCACTCGCCGGCTTTGTTGTATGGACAAAAATCACAGATGGCATCGCAGCCAACTACTACCTCCAGGAGGGTGGCAGGATCATAAAATTTCTGGGCTATCCTTTGCATATTATCAACGAATTGCTTGCTATAGCCCCATCCCCGAAAGCCTAATAGACAAAGGAGATGATGAGCTCTAATCCTGATACACCGGTGGATACTTCCTTCGGTCAACCTCACCATTGCAAACTTCCTTAGGCAAGATGGCGCGTGCGATGCCGGCTGCGGCAACTGCCTTAACTATATCCAGGGCAATAAATGGTAGCACTGCCATCTTCATAGTGGCAGTGAACCCGTAGGAGAATAATATAGAAAACCAGGCTGCCCCCAAGCCATAGATGAGAACTACGCCCATCACCATCAGCCCCAGTTGAGGCAGAAATCTTCTGGCGGCTATATGCCTCTCGGTAAGCCACCCTATGAGTGAAGCAGCCAGGATAAATCCCATAAGATATCCCCCTGTACAACCGGTGATAACACCAATGCCACCGCTAAAGCCAGCAAACCAGGGAAGGCCTGAAGCTCCCAGCCCCACATAAAGCCCCTGACTCAGTCCTCCGTACCATTTCCCCAGCAGAACTCCGCTTAGTAGCACGGCAAACACCTGCCCTGTGACGGGCACCGGAGTGAAGGGAAGATAGAACCTTAGCTGAGCCAGGAGTCCAGTAAGGCAAGCCACCATCAAGGCTAGCCCGACCTTCTGTGTTGTGCTCAGGCTATGACGCCAGCTAAATGCCCGATATCGCTGATATTTATACTGGTCAACCCAGGTAGCTACCATAATTCACCTCAGCATTAATTAAATATTGTAAGTATTATAACAGGCATAGGTTAAACTTTGGAGAATAGGATGACCAGAAAAATAGGGCAGAAATTAAGGGAAGTTCAACTTTTTGCCTTATTGTGAGCGAAGTGTTAGAATTGGCGAATGGGTATAGTTTTAGAATCATATGCTGCAAAACCCAGGGGTTTTAAATTGCCCCTTCTCCAGGAAAAGGAGGGAACATAATGGATGTTAAGCAGGTGATGGCTATTCAAGCAGTAAAAAGACTGCTTCCTCTCATCTCCGTGATGCCTGATGAAGGATTGAAAAGGTTATTTAGTTTAGGAACGCGCATTGCTCCTACGGAGTATGCCCGGTATGTATCCCAGTATGCCCAAAAGCTGGTGGAAGATAAGCACCCCACCATTGATTTATTCAAGCGGGGACTGAAACAGATGAACTCTCGCTACCGGGAGAAGCTCGTCATCAACATGGGGGTGAAGCATAGCTGGTATGGGGAGAAAAAAAGAGATGAGGTGAGGAGCAAGGGAATCCATGCTCCCTTTATCTACCTTATATCTCCTACCATGAGGTGCAATCTTAGATGTTTTGGCTGTTACGCCTCCGAGTATGATCCCAAAGATGACCTCCCCCTTCCGGTTATTGACCGTATTTTATCTGAGGGCAAGGAGCTAGGGATTTATATGGTGATCATACTGGGGGGAGAACCCTTCATCCGGGATGACATGTGGCAGATCTACGAAAAGCATGAAGACATAACCTTCATCCCCTTTACCAATGGAACTCTCCTGGATGATAAGAGAGTAGAGAAGATGGGCAAGCTGGGAAACATAATTCCCATGGTGAGTATAGAGGGGTTCGAAAAGGAGACTGATGTCCGGAGGGGAAAGGGAATGTTCTCTCGCATCATGGAGACCATGGACAGGATGAGAGAGGGGGGAGTTCCCTTTGGCTTTTCCACTATGGTGACTTCCCAGAACGTCTATACCGTAGTAAGCGACGAATTCATAGATCTTCTTATCCAAAAGGGGTGTCTTATGGGATGGCACTTCCTGTACATACCGGTAGGTAGAAACCCCGACCCTGACCTTATGCCCACGGCAGAGCAAAGGGAGGTCTTGCTACATGATGGGGCACGCCGCATACGCGCTCAAAAGCCTCTTTTTGTTATTGACTTCTGGAATGATGCCCCCTATGTGGGAGGATGTATCGCGGGGGGCAGACATTTCTTCCACATAAACTCCAAAGGGGATGTAGAGCCCTGTATCTTTGTTCACTTCGCTACAGATAACGTAAAACAGAAGAGTCTTTGTGAAGCTCTATCCTCAGACTACTTTAAGGATATACAATCCCGCCAGCCCTATAGTCCCAACTTTCTCCGTCCCTGCATGATCATCGACCACCCTCAGGTTATAAGAGAAATATATCAAAAATGTCACCCCTATCCTACTTGTGAAGATGCTGAGCTTTTGTTTACTTCACTTTCTGGGGTCTTAGATCAATATTCCTCCTGTGTAGCCTCAATATTTGACCCTATCTGGGAGGAGCAAGAGAAGGAGAAAGCCCAGGTATAGATAGCTCATAAGAAGTGGAGTTTGCCCTAAAACTTGACCTTAGACAGAAGGAAAACCGAAGCCTGCTGGCCATTAATCTGGATCCTGACTCCCGCCTTATGCCTCCTATAGACAGCCTGGATTTTAATAGACGGATAATTGAGGCCACTTCTGATGTAGTCTGTTGCTACAAGCTTAACCTCGCCTTTTATGAGGCCCTGGGGATGGAGGGGCTTTCAGCGCTTAAGAAAACTCTAGAGTACATGCCGGAGGATATACCTGTAATCGGGGATGGTAAGAGAGGGGATATCGAGAATAGCTCTCGTCTTTATGCCCAGGCTCTGTTTGAATTCTGGGGCTTCGACGCTACCACCGTAAACCCGTATCTGGGATTTGATTCCATCTCTCCGTTTATGGATTACTCCCAAAAAGGCGTGTTTGTCCTCTGTCATACTTCAAACCCCGGGGGGGATGATCTCCAATCGTTACCTGTGGGGGATGAGAGGGTTCCCTTATTTGAAGTAGTAGTTCAGAGGGTTGCTTCCTGGAACAGAGAAAATCTGGGTTTGGTGGTAGGGGCTAACCACGCCTCAACATTGAGGAAAGCGAGGGAAATATGCCCTGAAGTCCTCATCCTCGTACCCGGGATCGGTGTCCAGGGGGGAAGGTTAGATGAGGCAGTAAAATATGGGGGAAGAAGGGCGATATACGCTGTAGGGAGAAGAATACTTTATGCCTCCCGTAACTTGGACTTTGCCCTGAGGGCAAGAGAGGAAGCCGAAAGATTGCGCTCGGAGATAAATGAGATCCTATTTGAATCCGGCAAATGAGGGGAGTAAAATAACAGCATGGTAAGGATTAGGCTCAGAAGAATGGGGTCCAAAAACCATCCTCATTACCGTGTGGTGGTAGCTGATTCACGCTCTCCTCGTGATGGAAGATTCATTGAGACTATCGGCCACTATAATCCCCTGACCGGTCAGGTGGTAATTAAAAAGGATAGAGCGACGTACTGGATATCTCAAGGAGCCCGGCCGTCTAAAGTGGTAGATGGATTGCTTTCAAAGGTGGAATGAAAGAGCTGGTGGAATATATTGCCCGAGGAGTGGTGAACCAGCCGGAAGAGGTGGAGGTGGATGAGGTGTTAGACGAAATGGGGATTATCCTTAAGCTCAAAGTTTCCCCTGAGGATAAGGGGAGGATCATCGGAAAGCAAGGTAAGGTAGTGGAAGCAATACGTACCCTTCTCCGGGTGATGGCCATAAGAGAGGAGAAGAAGGTAAGGCTGGAGGTAGTAGACTAGGCCACGTGAGGAAGGATGCGTAATAAGTTGGCCATCTCTATGGCGCTTACGGCAGCATCGAATCCTTTATTGCCCATCTTGGTCCCTGCCCTCTCAATAGCTTCCTCCAGAGTATCCGCGGTTATTATACCGTAGGACACCGGAACCTTTGCCTCCAGTTCTACCTTGGCAATACCTTTGGTCACCTCTGAGGCAAGGTATTCAAAATGGGGAGTTCCCCCCCGGATGATCGCCCCCAGGCAAATGACGGCACTGTATACGCCCGACTCACATAAGCATTTGGCGGCCAGGGGTATCTCGAAGGAGCCCGGAGTCCACACGACATCGATATCTTCATCCCTTACCCCATGGCGGATGAGAGCATCCTGAGCGCCATCCAGAAGCTTTTGGGAGATGAATTCATTGAACCGGGAGATTACCACTCCAAACTTAAGCCCTTCCCCCAACAGCATTCCTTCATATCTCTTGCCCATCATTCCTCCTAATGATCATTACCTATAGCCAACTTATCATACATTCATAAATCTCGTCAACTCGCAAATGTGCGGTGTCCAGGACATCAGATTGTGTAAAAAGTAATCTTGTAACAGGTTAAGCGCTTCACCTGCATCTAGAGCAACTGAGTTCTTATCTTAAGCACTGGTCTTAGCTGGCTGCCTCACAAAAACATCTCCTATTTCCTCTTTACCTCCTATCGGGCAGTAAAAAGCATTCAGCCTCACCACTCTAATTAACCCTTTTAAGCCAACTACATTGATTGCTCTCTTGATATTGTAAGCAAGTACAGACAAACTAGCCTCTGCTCCTACTTTCTCCATCCCCTTTAGCAACATGTAGCCCTGGTTGAATGCTCGTTTTATCGTTCCAAAGGGGTGTTAGTATAGGATTTAGTGTCAATTCTTCCTGCTGGTAGGGTTTGATGAGTCAAGGTATTCTCCACTGTTTTTTCTAATGCCCAATTTGGAGAAGGGTTAAGATGACACTTGACATCTGAGGTAGGCTAGAGGTTTTGAGGGAGAAACCTTCAAGGGGCTAGGACGAAGAGTTGAAAAAAAAATGGTAATAGCTTAGAATAAGGGCCAAGGAAGGGAAGTATCTACGCTGATCCTTTTACGCGGATGCGGGAACTTCACTCCAAGGAAAAAATAAAAGGGAGGAGATCAATGTATATTAAAGAGTATATGAACACTGATGTTATCACTGTAGATGGTGACACCCCGATCCGCGATGCAGAGAAAGTAATGCATGATAGTAAAATCCGTCGGCTGCCCGTGGTGGATAAAGGAAAATTGGTGGGTATAGTAACTAGGGATAAGTTAAGAGAGGTGGCGCCTTCTCCTGCCACTTCGCTTAGCATCTGGGAATTAAATTATTTGCTGGCAAAAATGAACGTAAAAGATGTGATGGAAAAAGAGCTCTTCACTGTTACTCCTGATAGCACGGTGGAGGAAGCTGTCGCTGAAGCACAGAGATGGGGGATTGGGACGCTACTTGTGGTGGACAAAGATAAACAGGATAGGTTGGTAGGCATAGCCACCACTACAGATTTGTATAATATCACCACTAAAGTCTTGGGATTTGGTCAGCCAGGTGCATGGCTTCATATCTTCGAGTGTTGTCAGGCAGGGTCCGAAGCCGAAGTGATCAACATCATAAATAAGCAAGGGGTGAGAATCCTAGCCATGTTTCATGTCACACCTCCTGGCACCGGGCGGGAGGACTGCATGATTCACCTGGATATCGAAGATGCGAGTCAAATCAGGGGGGAATTAAAGGCTCGAGGCTACGAAGTAGAAGAGAGAAGACATTGAACTGAGCTCATATCCCCCTTCGGCTTTACCATGACATATGTGGCAAGTTTCCATAATCATACCAGGTATTCTGATGGAACCTATGAGGTAGCTGAGCTAGTAGATAGAGCGGTTGAAGTTAATAAAACCCTAAGCTGTGACAGAGGGGCAATGATTAAGGGATTAACCATCGTAGATCATGATTTCTACCCCAATCAGGAGCAGATGGATCTGGATCAAAGATGTGCCGAAAAATACGGTGTTGAACTGATCTTCGGTACCGAGTTGGATACTGACAATGGTGATGTTCACGTGATCGGATATAATATTGATCCCACTAACTTTTTCCTCTTAAGATATTTAATTAAGGAACAGTATAAAAGGCTGGAGGCCTTCGAGATTACCTGCCATAAGCTTAACCGTTTCTTTGAGCTTGAAGGAAAGACAATTGATTTGGATGGGGATGTGGGGCCGAAAACGCTGAAGAAGAATAGTAAAGGGCAATTTACCGGACAAGGTCCATTAAGATGGCATTATTTAAGGCAGGCAATGGTGGAAAAAGGGATGATCCATGACATTAGAGAGGCAGATATTCTTATCGGGCCAGTAGGCCCCTGCTATCACCAAAGGGCAACTATGGATAGCGTCACCGTAGTGGAAAATATTTTGAAGTGGGGTGGTAAGCCAGTTCTTGCTCATCCTCATAAGATCCCTGAGAGATTTAGATGGCGAGTTATCAATTCTCTAATAGAAGCAGGGTTGGCAGGAATCGAGGCCTTTACCTCCTCCTACGCTAAGCCCGAAGAGAGCAATATCTATGCCCGTATAGCGAAGGAAAATAACTTGCTGATTTTAGCCGGCACTGATCTTCATCAGAATATCGACGATATAGGATCATTCCTTTTACCTTATGAGAGGTTTGAGCAACTTAGGAATGGTGATTCACCATCGTAGTTTGCCGTGCTTGCTTTGTCCCCCTGGTGCTAATGTTTACCCAGCGGAACTCTGAAACCAGGAGAGAGAAGAGAGTTTGTTACCCAGCATAGGCCACTGGGCCGGAGATATCCGAAGGGAGTGTGAGCTTATGAAATTGCCCCCCGAATGAATTCGAGGAGATAATTACGAGGCAGAGCGGTATGCTAACCTGCTCAAGTAAACTCTAACCTGATATGTCCAAACAGGGGGGTGCAGTCTAATCCCCTCCTCATAAGTAAATTTTTATTTTAACTTCTGGTTCGGCTAAAATTAGTTGGCGTGGAGAGAATATTTATCGCTGTTGCCTGGCCCTACGCTAACGGTCCCCTGCACCTGGGACACATAGCCGGAGCCTACCTGGCTGCCGACATCTTTGCTCGCTACCACCGCCTTAAGGGCAACGAAGTGCTCATGGTCTCAGGCTCAGACATGCATGGGACCCCCATAACCGTGAGAGCAGAGAGAGAAGGCAAAACGCCGGCCGAGGTAGCCCAAACTTACCATCAGGAGTTCCTGGACTGCTTTAAGAAGTTGGGGATAAGCTTCGACCTTTACACCTCTACTGAGACTCCTAACCACTATGAGGTGGTCAAGGACATCTTCTTGAACTTATATCACAAGGGATACATCTACCCGGCCACCGTTCCTCTCCCCTACTGCCCCACCTGCCACCGCTTTCTTCCCGACCGTTATGTTGAGGGAACGTGCCCTCACTGTCAATTTGATGGCGCGCGCGGAGATCAGTGTGAAAAGTGTGGTCACACCTTAAGTCCCTGGGAACTCAAACATCCTCACTGTATCTTATGTAAAACTACCCCTGAGGAAAAGCTATCGGAGCACTTCTTCCTTCGTCTATCTTCCTTTCAGGACGAGCTTTCAAAATGGGTGGGAGGGCAGGATCACTGGAGGCCCAACGTCCGCCATTTCACCCTGGGCATCATTGAAGGGAGACTTCAGGATAGGGCCATCACCCGCGATATTGGGTGGGGCGTCCCTGTCCCTGTCCCCGGATTTGAGGGAAAGAGGATATATGTCTGGTTTGAGGCAGTGATTGGTTATCTATCCGCGAGCAAAGAGTGGGCCGCTTCCCGTAGCCGGAGGTGGGAGGATTTCTGGCAGGGAGAGGTCAAGAGTTATTATTTTGTGGGAAAGGATAATATCCCCTTTCATACCATCATCTGGCCCGCCATCCTCAAGGGATATGGTGGCTTGAACCTTCCCTACGACGTTCCGGCCAACGAGTATCTAACCCTGGAAGGAAAGCAACTTTCCACTTCCCGAAACTGGGCGGTGTGGGTCCCTGATTTTCTCGCCAGATACAGCCCCGACCAGCTGAGATACGCGCTGGCCACAGATATGCCCCAGACCCACGACACCAACTTTTCCTGGCATCGCTTCCTGCGCTTGAATAACGATGAGCTGGTGGGCATCTACGGAAATTTAGCCCATAGAGTCCTATCACTCATCCACCGGAAGCTATCCGGAGTTGTTCCCGCGCCTTCCGCGATGGATGAAGAAAGCATAAGGCTTATAGATAAAGCTAAGGATACCCTTAAGGTGGTGGATAGAGATTTGTATCACTGCCGTTTTCGGGAAGGAATTAGGCAGGCCATGCTTTTGGCCGGGGAGGCTAATCGTTACCTGGAGAGAGAATCTCCCTGGAAGAATGAGGCTAAGTTGCCCACCTCCATGCATACTTCTCTGTTTGTCCTTTCCATCCTCGCCGTAGCTCTCTTGCCCTTTATGCCCTCAAGTTCAGAAAGGCTCCACCACCTTCTGGGGGGAGAGGGAAAGCCAGAAAGATGGGAAGTTATTCCTCCCCGCGTGGGAGCAACATTACCTCCCCCCCAAGCTCTGTTTACTAAGCTAGAAGAGGGGATAGTCGATGAGGAGAAAGGAAGGCTTAATAGTGTTTACACCATCCATCTATGAACCGGTAGAGGAAGAGCTGGCCAGGGTAGAGGAAGGGATAAGAAGGACAGCCGATGTGTCTGGAGAGTTGTCCCATCTTCTGGACTATGTACTCGGCTCCTCGGGAAAAAGGATACGCCCCCTGATGGTTTTGCTGGGAGGTCGCTTATACGACTACGATCCGGAGAGGCTTATCCCCGCAGCATTGGCCACCGAGCTCCTGCACACCGCTACCCTGGTGCACGATGATGTGGTGGATAAGTCATACCTCCGCCGGGGAAAGCCTACCGTAAACCAGCGCTTTAGGAATGATACTGCCCTCATCCTGGGGGATTACATCCTGGCGGCAGCCGGCTACTCCATAGCCACCATAAGCTCAAGGGGTATAAGCAAAGCACGGGGAAGGAGCGCGGTGCGCTACCTTACCCGGGCAGCCATGGACATATGCCAGAGTGAGTTGGAAGAAACCCTGAATGCCTTCAGCGTTCATCAAAACAGAAGGACCTACTACCGCCAGATCAGGGGTAAGACTGCCTCCCTGTTTGCCGCCGCCATAAGGATAGGGGCCACTCTGGGGAATGCCCCCCGCTCGCATATCTCGGCCCTGGAAAACTATGGACTAAATTTGGGAATGGGGTTTCAGATTGTGGATGATATTTTAGATTTTACCTCGGATGAAAAGAAACTGGGAAAGCCTTCTGCCCAGGATTTGCGACAGGGAAAAGTTACCCTGCCCGTGCTGGTGTTAGTGGAACGGAAGAAAGCCCACTTACTGCTCAGGGAAGCCTTCGCCACCAAGGATGAAGAGAAGTTAAAGCAGATCTTTGCCCTGGCCCATGATGAATCCATAATCAAGAAATGTTATGAGATTGCTCTTCGTTTCTGCCTTAAGGCCAAGGAGAGCCTTCCCTCACTTCCCCCCAGCCCTGCCCTAAGGTCTCTTAAGGAGCTTGCTGACTGCGTGGCTCATCCCTGAACAGATTGACTGGGGTGGGGCTCAACACTTTTTCCAGTTCTTCACCCTCCAGCGTCTCCCTGGATATAAGCTCATGGGCAATATTGTCCAACCTCTCCTTATTTTCCAGGAGAATCTGCCGGGCTCTATTAAGTGCAGTGGTTATAAGGCGGTGAACCTCGCTGTCTATCTCCTCGGCTGTCTTGTCGCTATAGTTCTTTTCCTCGGCTATTTCCTTGCCCAAAAACACCAGCTCCTCCCGCTTTCCGAAGGAACGAGGGCCGAGCTCACCCATGCCATACTGAGTTATCATCTTTCGGGCCAGCCCCGTAGCGTTCTCAATGTCATTACTTGAACCGGTAGTTACATCCTGGAACACCATCTCCTCGGCAACATAGCCCCCCAGGTCCACACAGAGCATGTCCTCAAATTGGGAGCGAGTCCAAAAATATCTATCCTCGGTGGGAAGAAGCCGGGTGTATCCCCCCATCATCCCCCGGTTCACGATAGATATCTTATGCACCGGATCGGCGTGGGGGAGCATTTTGGCGGTCAGGGCATGGCCCGCCTCATGGTAGGCAGTTATCTCCTTTTCCTTGGGGATCATGAGTCTGCTCTTTTTGGGTCCCGCCACTACCCGGTCTATGGCCTCCTCTAGCTCCTCCATCCCGATAACCTTCTTATCCCTTCTGGCCGTCAGGATGGCCGCCTCATTCATCAGGTTAGCCAGGTCCGCCCCTGTAAACCCCATGGTCTCCTTAGCAATAACCTCCAGGTTCACATCTTCCCCCAGCGGTTTTCCTCGAGCGTGAACCTCCAGTATAGCTCTTCTGCCCTGGATGTCGGGGCGATCCAGGATCACCTGGCGGTCAAACCTTCCTGGACGGAGAAGGGCAGGATCCAGTATATCCGGGCGGTTGGTAGCGGCCATAACGATGATGCCAGTGCCGGTATCAAATCCATCCATCTCCACCAGTATCTGGTTTAGGGTTTGCTCCCTCTCATCATGTCCTCCACCGATGCCCGCCCCCCGGTGCCTTCCCACAGCATCAATCTCATCTATGAATACAATGCTGGGGGCAACCCTTTTGGCTTGCTCAAAAAGGTCTCTCACCCTGGAGGCGCCTACACCCACAAACATCTCCACAAACTCGCTCCCGGAGATGGAGAAAAAGGGGGTTAATGCCTCCCCCGCCACCGCCTTAGCCACCAACGTCTTGCCTGTACCGGGAGGGCCCACCAGCAATATTCCGTGGGGCGTTTTAGCCCCCAAACTCAGAAACTTTTGGGGTTGCTTCAAGAACTCCACTATCTCCTGAAGGTCTTGCTTTACCTCATCTACCCCCGCCACATCAGCAAAGGTGATGTTGGGTCTATCACCAGTGATGAGCCTGGCCTTGCTGCGGGAGAAATTGAACGCCTGACTGGCTCCCCCCTGCGCCCCCCGCATGAGGAAGATGAATAGTCCCACCAAGAAAAGTATGGGAAGTATAGAGACAATCATTCTTCCCCAGTCAAGCCCGGTATCTGTTTTCACCTCCAGATTCAACCTGCCCATGGCGATTCCTTCCTGCTCCAGGTAGGACCGAAGCTCCAGAGTGCTGCCCTGAAAGTGGGACTTCAAAAGCTCCTCACCATGGGGAGACATAAGCACCAGCAAATCGCCCTTCTGCACCAGCGTGGCTCCTGGGTTATACTCTACCTTATTTACCATCTCGCTCAGCGTTCCCGAAGGCACGGAGGGAGAGCGATTGACCAAAGATATAAGCAGTAGCACTACGGATACGCCGATAAGAAGATAAATGAAAGTTCGTGAAATCTTCATTTCCTATCCTTAAGACAATTATACCTCAGAAAGGGGTGAAAGACGGAGTTTAATTCAGGTACCAGTCCTCACTTACCTGGATAGAGCACTTCTCTCTGCCCCCAAAGCGGGAATACCAGGGAGTCCCCAGGGAGGCTGCTTCCTTGAGCCTGGCCATCCTCTCGGAAACGGTGGTCTGAAAAAAGTCTATCCTCTCCTTTCGGTCGGGTAGGCGAGCGGCTTCTTGCCATACAGCCCTCCCCCCTAAAAAGCCTGATGCTCCTTGCGAGCAGGCAATCTCCACCTGTTTAAGGAAGATAGGAAAGTTTACTCCACCGCTCAGTACTACCCAGGGTACGCGGGAAGAACTATCAAGCCTACGGCAAAGCTCTGTAGCCTTCTCCTTATCCTCCGGATCACCAGGAAACTCTATCTTGAGAACATCAATGGGCAAGGAGCTCACGGTTTGAGCGATATGGATGATGAGCTCCGGTTTAAGCCTGGCATAATCTTCCTCTCCATTAAGCGAATAGCTCACTGGCTCTACCAAGAAGGGAATATCCCACCTCTTGGCCTCCTCGGCCAGCGTCCTTACCGTGTCAAGCTGGGAGGAAGCGGAGGGTTGATCAGGACGGAAGTAGAGTAAAAGCTTGGCTGCGCTGGCTCCCATCTTTTTTACCTTCTCCATTCCAAAATTGGGCAAAAGATTGGTAATGCGATCATCAGAGCTTCCAGCATAGCCAGTCTCCTCCAGGCTCACCAGAAGGCCGCGATCAGGGGGAAGAACCCCCTTGGCCAAAGCCTGCGGAGCACCATATACCGGGTCGAGGAGAATAGCACTTGTATAGGGGGCAATAACTTCACACAGGTCCAATTTAAAATCCACCATTTCTTGATAGCTCACATTATCGGGGTACTCCGGCTTTAGCATCTTCTTCAAGGAACCACGGTGATCAAGGGCGCACATGGCGAATATGCCCTGGCAGCTTAGCTGATCCATTCCTCTTGCTTTACCCAGGGATAGCCTTTCCATTTCTTGCTATGTAGCCAGCAAAGGCAGCAGTCTTAGCAGATAGTCATCCAGAGGCTTCACCTTACGCCAGGTATCCTCCAGGGGGGTATAGGCTATCTCTCCCTTCACCTCTCCTACCATACACCCCGTCTGGTCTGAAATCAGGGCCTCCACTGCCGCCACCCCCAGCTTAGACCCCAGTATTCTGTCCCTGGCGGTGGGTGAGCCTCCTCTTTGCACGTGACCCAGAACACATATTCGGTACTCTATCCCCAACCTTTCCCAAACCTGCTGGGCGATGCGAAATACTCCCCCCACCTCATCTCCCTCAGCCACCACGATGATGCTGGACTTCTTACCCCGCTTTATATCCTGGTTTATCCGGCGGCAAACTTTCTCTATCATTGTCTTCGTCTCAGGTATGAGAACCGATTCTGCCCCCCCACTTACTCCTACCTCTAGAGCGATAAAACCCCGGTTCTTGCCCATGACCTCAATGAAGAATGGACGCTGCAGTGATTCAGCAGTGTCCCTGATGCGATCTATGGACTCTAAAGCAGTGTTCACCGCAGTATCAAACCCAATACTGAAATCAGTACCATAGACATCGTTGTCTATGGTGGCGGGAATGCCCACCACCTTCACGCCACTTCTATCGGAAAGCTCCCGGGCCCCCCGGAAGGTGCCATCACCCCCCAGGGTTATCAGGCCCTCAATGCCTTCCTTATGCAAGACCTCAATAGCCTTTTCCATACCCGCTTCAGTCTTCATCTCCTCACATCTGGCGGTCCCCAGTATGGTGCCTCCCCGTTGAATGATGTTGGCTGCCGACCTCAGATTAAGGCTCCGAAGATCCGCATCGAGAAGTCCACGATAGCCTTGCATGATACCCGTTACTTCCAGATGGTGATGGATGGCCGACCTTATAACTGCCCGAAGACACGCATTCATACCCGGGGCATCCCCACCGCTGGTCAGGACGGCTATCCGACGCATCTAGTACTTCTCCGTAGCTATAACCGATATATGATAGTCTTTGATTTTGTGATCTGACTTGAAGTTCAGACTGAAGCGACGAGTATCCCCCGGCTTGAAGTTATCAAACGTGGTGGTCCACTCTGCCTTTCTTACATCTACCACCCTACCTCTTTCACCATAGAAGGTGACTATCACCTGAGCATCCCGGGCTCCTCTATCATCATTATTTACCACCTCTCCTTGTATCAGTGTGACTCCGGGACTGCGAATTGTGCCCTCCGCTTCACTTTCCCCCACCTCAAAGTTAAAGGGAATTTCCTGAGTCGCTCTATGCCCCACATCAACCATAATTATTTGCGGTAGTTTATCGGTCTTGAGCACGAAGGGGCTTTTATCTCCTGGTCCAAGGCAGAAAGCATAACTGAAGGTCTCCTCTTCACCCAGCTTATTTTCCCCCCCATCCCACATGTTTACCCTGACCCATCTTGGCTCAATGGTTTGATATGAATCATTTTCTATTTCCCCCAGGATATACAGTAGATCATCCTTCCCTATCCAGCCAGAGACATTCATTGGTTTTACCTCGCCTGAAGCACCGACCACTTCAAGGTTGACCTCAGACAGGTAAGGGGAGACGGTGGTAATAGAAACTTCCTTTTCCTCTTTCTCCGGAGGGTTTATCATTACCATTATAATGTTCAGGAAGAAAAAGATGCCCATCACGATGAACATTATCTTGAACATTCTCTTAAAATCCATCATTGCTCCTCTATGCTTAAGTTCTTGAGGCTTTCCCCCAGGCTGGCATATATTCTCCCTTTCCTCCGAGGGGGGAGAGTTACCCTGTTCAACTCTTCAAAGTCCTTCTTTGAGAATTGACTCACCATTATTCCCTCTACCCCCGCCTTCCATAGCACCTTCAACTCGGGGGTGGGGGGGAGGGAGGGCAGAAAGAGAACAAGGGGCTTTTGAACCAAGGCGGAAAAGCGCTCTATGTCGGCCAAGTGAGAGAGGTTCCAGGGGGCCTCACCCATCTTCAGGGCTATCCCCTCAACAGGGAGAAGGTTTGAGGACCACATGAAGCTCGAAGATAGGTCAGGACTTAGAAGCATAATCTTCCCTGTCTCATCCTCAGCCACCACCATGTTCGTCTCCGGCCCTACGATGATAAAATCTCCCCCCTCCTCTCTTACCTTGTTCACCTCCTCTTCTGAGGGAAGTAAAATACCCCAGGGGATTTCGGGAGGGGGGGAGGGCATAAATCCACAAGGAAAGACTATCCCATCCACACATTTTTCTATCTCCCTTGCCTTCTTGTCTTCGGTGCAGAGGGCAATGACTACCATCCTCTGCGCCTGGAGCTGGGAAGACCTGAACCCTAACGAAGGGGATTGATCGTAGATTTGATGTAGTCTCTGTATAAGCTTACTCATACCATAACTCTTAAGCCAGCGATCGGACTCGAACCGATGACCGGCGGTTTACGAAACCGCTGCTCTGCCGCTGAGCTACGCTGGCGGGTTCCACATATTCCCATTATATCTGATGAGGCAGGTTCTGACCAACGGTTCAAGCCAAATCTTCAATTATAGTCAACTGCTTTTGGCACCACGGACAATGAAAATCTATTTTCAGAATAATGGCATAAGTGCAGTTACTTTTGCAAGATATTATAGTTTAATTATGGTTAGAATTTGTGCGGAGGCCAAAAGAAGCCGACATAAAGGAGGCCGGATGTCGCTAAGATATTGGACAAGCCCAATAGGGACTGTTGTTCTGCTCCTGGGGATTACACTTAGTTCATTCACTGGCTATGGAGAGACTATAAGTGCATGTCAAGAAACCACGGAAGAGGGCACTCCGGGCGGGCAAACAGGCTACACTGTTGATGAGGATGTTGATTTTACGGGTGTTGATGGTGTCACCATTGATGGCAGACTATATGTTCCAGATCCGAAAGAAAGCTTGCATACAGGGGTAGTCACTTACCATGGATTTGGCGGCTCAAAGGACGATCTATCCTGGATAGCTGAGAGCCTGGCTGAAAAGGGTTGTGTTGTCTTGACTTATGACCACAGGGGCCATGGGGGCTCTGGTGGTGACTTTGATTGGGGAAAATTGGTAAAAGATGCTAAAACAGCTATTATTTCATTACTCGATGAGTGCCCTGACATTGACCGCATTGTCGTCATCGGACACAGTGTGGGCGGCATGATAGCGATGAGGGTAGCTGCCGGCGACTCTGAAATTTCTACCACAGTTTCTCTTTCAACGCCAGAGAGTTTGACAGAGAGTTTGAACTCTATAATTTCATACCAATTTAAAAAATTAGTGGACTATATCAAAGATCTCCCCCTGACAGCAGCAACGTCCTCCAGGAGCTATCCAGTTAAGGAGAAGCCTTTAGCCGGAAATCTTCACCGAGACTGTTATAAAGACCTTCCTAAGTTCTATCTGGAATCCTGCAGTCCTCGTTATCGTCCTATGTATTACCTTGCCGAAGTTGGTAAAATCCTTTTCCTGCAAGGCACCGCTGATCACACAGCAAACCCAGAAGGTGCTCTAAAGATGTATGAAAAGGCTGCTGGGCCTAAAGCTTTAATATTCATCGAGAACGCAGGGCACACCTTAACTGAAACCTTAAATGAAGGGGAACTTGAACAAATTTCGGAATGCATATATGGTTGGATTGAAGATTGTTCACCCGGAAAAAACCTTAATGGATAACCGCACCATCTATACTGAGCGTATTCCAAATTTGTGGGTTCAAAGAAATTCTAAATCCTAATCTCTAATCCCCAAACAATTTCAAATGACCGAAACTAAAAACCCAAAACAAGGAGAGGAAGGAAGGGGAGTTATAAAAAAACTCAGCGGCTATAAGGCCCTGGTCATTTGGATTTAGGATTTAGGATTTATACACCTCACATCGAAGATCGTAAAATTCACGATTCTCGAGTGCATCCAGTATAGCATACCCCAAAAGTGTGTTGAGTATAATCTAAGGTTTATAATTTTAGTGAAGGCCTTAGGCCTGAAGTAGGCGGAAATAAAGGAGGGATGATGTACGAATGCCCCATATGCCATAAAACCTTTCTAAATATGGAGGAGTTCCAACGCCACATGGCCTCCCACATATGGGAGAAGATAACTTCAGAAAGCGAGCAGGAAAAGAAGGTAGTAGAAAGATCGGGAAAGATAAGCCTCCTCAACATTCAGGCAACCACGGCAGTCCACCTTGCCTCCATCTTCCTAAGTGGAAAGGATGTTTCCTCTGAGGAGGTGTGGAAGACATACCGGTTTTTTTGGGATAATCTGCGCCAGCTTTTAGGCCTGGAGATGGAAGAGCTGGCTAACCAGATAGAAAAATACCTCAAGGATAAGTACGGAGGAGGTTCATAGATGGAGGTGGCAATAGGCAGGACCAAACTGTCCTTGATCCCGGGTGATATTACCAAGCAGTGCACTGAGGCCATTGTTAACGCGGCTAACTCTGGCCTTATGGGGGGTGGAGGAGTGGATGGGGCCATTCACCGGGCAGGAGGGCCGGCCATCCTGGAGGAGTGCAGAAGGATAAGAGCGGATAAAGGGCCCTTGCCCACGGGCAAAGCGGTCATCACCACCGGAGGAAAGCTACCCGCAAGCTATGTGATACATACGGTTGGCCCTATCTGGCATGGTGGGATGCATGGGGAAGCCGAGCTTCTGGTTAGTGCCTACAGGGAGAGCCTGAAACTGGCAGCAGACAGGGGCATAAAAACTATCTCCTTCCCCTCCATAAGTACCGGGGCCTACGGCTACCCCGTGGAGGAGGCTGCCGCGGTGGCCCTAAAAACGGTGGTGGAGTTTCTCCAGGAAGACACTTCTTTACAGGAAGTAACCTTCGTCCTGTTTGATACCTCAACCTATGAAGTGTATACCCAGGTCCTGAAAGACCTAATTCAGGACCGCTGATGCTGCTTATATTTCTCCTGGTAGCCCTCCCCTTCCTGATATTATCCTTCATTGAGCTTACTGCCAGCGCTTTCAGAAGAATTGGCTTCAGCCGCTGGCACTCCCTGCTTATAATTTTGGGCAGCCTTTTGGGGAGCATGATCGACATCCCCATACCCTTCGTGGATATTGATTCTGTGGGTATCGCGGTGAACATTGGCGGGTGCCTCATTCCGGTTATCGTAAGCTTAGATTTAATGATACGAGGGAGAACAGAAATACTGGGGGCAATAGGGGGAGTGATCATTGTATCCTTTCTTATGTACCTCCTGGCAGAACCCGTCCCCGGGGCAGGGATTACCCTCCCCATTTATATTCCACCTCTGGTTTCAGGAGCTTGTGGCCTTATTCTGGCTCGCAGTCGCTACCACGCTCCTAGCATTGCTTACATCAGTGGCACCCTGGGGACTTTCACCGGGGCAGATATATTTCACCTCGTTCAGGGCGACATTGTAGAGGAGCTAACTCTGGGCTACCGCTATGAGCCTCCTCCTCTCCTGTCTATCGGAGGAGCTGGTGTTTTCGACGGCATATTCTTGAGTGGGATTCTGGCTGTCCTTTTGGCCTCGCTGGCTGCCCGCTTTCTACTGCCCAAGCAAGATCATTCTTGACAGCCCTAAGATAGAAGGAATATTCTCTACTCAGATTGAGAAAGTCTAAAAGGAGGAACGCCAGATGTTCAAGACGAAGGCAACAGAGATTCTGGGAATAGAGCATCCCATAATCTGTGGGGGGATGATGTGGGTCTCAGAGGCAAACCTGGTGGCTGCGGTATCTGAGGCCGGGGGAATGGGTATCTTGGCCTCCATGATGTTTCCCCAAAAGGAAAAGCTTCGGGAAGAGATAAGAAAGGTAAAAAGCCAGACTCAAAAGCCATTCGGGCTAAACATCAACCTATTTCCTGCTCTGAGACCTCCCAACAATGCTGAGCTTATCGATGTGGCCATCGAGGAGGGAGTCCGAGCAATAGAAACCTCGGGAAGGAGCCCTGAGGAATATGTAAAGCAGATAAAGGATGGAGGGGTGAAGCTGATCCACAAGTGTGCCAGGGTCAGGGATGCTCAAACTGCGGAGAGGCTGGGGGTGGACATTGTAGTCATTGTAGGCTTTGAATGTGGTGGAGCTCCTCCTATGGATGACATCACCACTGTCATTCAAGTCCCTCTTGCCGTGGATGCGGTGAACATACCGGTACTTGCTGGAGGGGGGGTAGGGGACGGGAGGGGTTTTCTGGCCGCGTTGAGCCTGGGAGCCTCCGGGGTGGTCATGGGTACCAGATTTATGGCTACCAAGGAGTGCCAGATTCACCCCAATGTCAAACAGGCCCTAACACAGGCTCAAGCGACAGATACCGTCCCTGTGTTGCGTTCTCTAAAGTCCATGGAAAGAGTCCTTAAAAATGATCTCTCTCTCCGGGTGGTGGAGATGGAGAATAAGGGCACCACGCTTGCCGAACTCATACCCCTCATCACGGGGGAGAAAAGTCTATCTGCCTGGGAAAGCGGTGATGTAGATAAAGGGCTTATAGGCTGTGGTCAAGTGATAGGGCTCATCTCCGAGGTAAAAAGCGTGCGCGAGGTGATTGATGGGATCGTGGGAGAGGCAAGGTCCATCCTGGAACATCTTTGCACTCTCACCAGGTAGGTATCCAAAAACTTTAACCGATTTATAGCTACCCAGGGCTGGCCCATATCAAGCTAGAGGGGAAAGCCTGGGGAAAATGTTGACATCATAGATAAAATTCTGATACTCTGAATGCAAAGGGGTCGCTTGGATCGCTCGTGACCGAGACGGCGTTGGGTTTGGTAGGTAGAAACCTCTCCACAGGAGATATGGAGGGGTTTTTTTATTTTTACGGTGATGTATAACACCATAACCGATGTAGCTGGGATCAAGGTAGGTCACTATACTGACCTCGTAGCCGCTACCGGCTGCACCGTGGTCCTGTGTGAGAAGGGGGCTACCGCGGGGGTGGAGGTGCGGGGAGGAGCTCCCGGCGCCAGGGAGACGGACCCCTTGGGCCTTTTGAGCTTAAACCAGATTGCACATGCCGTCCTCATCACCGGAGGTAGCGCCTTTGGGCTGGAGGCTGCCTATGGGGTGATGCGGTACCTGGAGGAAAGGGGGTATGGAGTAGATATGGGGGTAGCTCGCGTTCCCATTGTCCCCGGAGCGGTTATATTCGACCTGGGTATTGGTAATCCTGGGGTAAGGCCGGGAGCCGAACAGGGATACAAGGCCTGCCTTTCTGCCACCAGTGGGGAGGTGGTGGAGGGTAGTGTGGGCGCAGGAACCGGGGCTATTGTGGGCAAGGCCCTGGGGAGGGAAAGGGGGGTGAAGGGAGGAGTAGGAGCAGCCAGCGAAAAGGTGGCGGGGGAGGTGGTGGTAGGGGTTATCGTAGTGGTCAATGCCTTTGGAGAGGTTATAAACCCGGGCAGCGGAGAGATCATCGCTGGACCTAGATATGAAGGCAGGTTTGTAAACACTCTGGAAGTATTGCGGAGGTTCAGCGGTAAGGTTAAGCCCCACCCCAGCAATACCACCATCGGTGTGGTGGCTACCAACGCGCATTTAAATAGACGAGAGGTGGTAAAGCTCTCCCAGATGGCTCAGGATGGCATTGCCCGGGCCATACATCCCTCTCATATGATGATCGACGGTGACGTGGTCTTCTCCCTCTCCTACGGTGAGGAGGAAGCAGATATAAACCTTCTGGGGGGAATAGCCTGTGAACTCATGTCGCGCGCCATTCTCCGGGCGGTAGATAAAGCGGAAGGAATATGCGGAATACCATCAGCCAAGGATGTAAGAGATGGTGCCTGATATAGGGTTTATTGGCGCAGGGAAGGTAGGAGAAGCCCTGGCCTCGAAACTATCTGAGAAGGGATATGAAGTGGTGGCAGTGGCCAGCCGTAGCTTCTCCTCAGCCGAGCGCCTGGCAGCCAACATTTCCTCTTGCCGGCCTTACTCCACTCCTCAGGAGGTGGCAGATGTGGCTACTCTGGTGTTTATCACCACCCCCGATGATGCCGTATCTTCAGTACAAGAGGGCATAGATTGGCATCCTGGGCAGTGGGTGGTTCACACCAGCGGCGCCCTTCCAGTGAGTGTACTGGAAAGAGCCAGGTCGAGGGGGGGGCTTACGGGGGGCTTCCACCCTTTACAGACCTTTGCTGATGCCACCGGGGAGAGCCTGAGCGGGTCTACTTTCGCCCTGGAAGGGGAGGACCCTCTGCTTTCTTCTCTTAAGGAGATAGCCCTGGCCCTGGGAGGAAGCTATGTAGTAGTCTCATCTGAGGATAGAGCTCTGTATCACATTAGCGGAGTTTTAGCCTCCAATTATGTAGTAACTTTGATGGGACTGGCCGATGAGATATGGCGCAGGCTCGGTCTATCCGCCAGTGGAGTAGATTCTCTACTTCCTCTAATGAGAGGGACGGTGGAAAACCTGGCCCGTATCGGCCTTCCTGATGCCCTCACCGGACCCATCGCTCGGGGGGATGCAGGAACAATCCAAAAACATCTTCAGGCACTTAAGGTAAGGATGCCTGAGCTCACTTCTATCTATAGTGAACTGGGACTTAACACCATCCCCATCTCCTTAGAGAAAGGGGTAATAGATGAAGCCAAAGCTCAAGAATTAGAGAAAATTTTGGGAGGATAAAAATGAGAAGGATGCTAAAGAGTAAGATTCACCGAGCCACCGTGACCGGAGCCAACGTTGATTATGAGGGAAGCATTACCATCGATGGGATGCTTATGGAGAGGGCGGACATCCTTCCTTACGAGGAAGTGCAGGTACTGGATATCGATAATGGAGCCAGGCTTGCTACCTATGCTATCCAGGGGGAGAAAGGATCAGGAATTATTGAGATCAACGGCGCTGCCGCTCATCTCATCTTCCCCGGGGATAGGGTTATCATTCTCTCCTATGAGCTTGTTTCCTCCCCCATGGCAGTGGAAGTCAGCCCCGAAATAATCCATGTAAACTCCCACAACGAACTCGAGGAGATAAAATGCGGGTCAGTATAAATGACATCCAGGGGATGAAGGAAAAGGGGAAGAAGATACCTATGCTCACTGCCTATGATTATGCCACCGCTAAGGCGGTGGATGAGGCTGGCGTCCCCTTAATCCTGGTGGGGGATAGTTTGGGAATGGTTATCCTGGGGTATGAATCTACTACTCCGGTAACCATAGAAGAGATGCTGCATCACACTAGAGCAGTAGTGCGAGGAAGTAATAGAGCCCTCATCATAGGGGACATGCCGTTTATGACCTACTACCATACTGACTTAGCCCTGGAAAATGCTGCCCGGTTTATTCAGGAGGGAGAAGCGCAGGCGGTGAAGGTTGAAGGTGGGGAGAGGGTGGCAGATATTGTGAGGAAGATCGTGGAGTGGGGAATTCCGGTCATGGGACATATCGGGCTTACCCCTCAGTCAATCCTGGCCCTGGGAGGATATAAGGTTCAAGGAAAAACCCCCGACACCGCCAAGAAGCTTCTTAACGATGCCCGGGCACTGGAAGAGGCAGGGGTCTTCTCCATAGTGCTGGAGGTGGTTCCCGGCCCCCTGGCTCATCTCATAACCCAGAGGCTTACTGTCCCCACCATCGGGATAGGGGCAGGATCATTCTGCGATGGCCAGGTTCAGGTGATAAGCGATATCCTGGGGCTGTTTCCTGATTTCGTTCCCAAGCATGCCAGGCAATATGCCAATATCCTGGAAGTAATGAAAAATGCCATTAAGTCATATATCTCTGAGGTAAGTCAAGGAACTTTCCCCACCCCAAGTCAGAGCTTCCCTCTGGATGAAGAAATCCTCTCTGGCCTCTAAATGAAGGTTGTCTCCACTATACAGGAGCTTGAGAGGGAAAGGAAGATGCTCTCATCTCCGGTGGGATTTGTCCCCACCATGGGCTTTCTTCACGAAGGACATCTATCCCTGGTGAGGGGGGCAGGGAAGGAAAGCAAATCCGTGGTAGTTAGCATCTTCGTTAACCCCACTCAATTTGGCCCGGAGGAAGACCTTGCCTCTTATCCTCGAGATGTAGAGCGTGACCTTAAGCTCCTGGAGAATGAAGGCGTAAACTTAGTGTTTACGCCTTCGGCGGAAGAGATATATCCTCCGGGATACTGCACCTGGGTAGAGGTGGAGGGAATAACCCACATTTTAGAAGGAGCCTCCCGTCAGGGGCATTTCCGGGGAGTGGCCACCGTGGTATTGAAACTATTAAACATTGTACAGCCAGACCGAACCTACTTCGGACAAAAAGATGCTCAACAGGCAGTGGTGATCCAGAGGATGGTCTCTGACCTCAACCTGGATACCGAAATTGTTGTCCTTCCTACACTTCGGGAGCCTGATGGCCTGGCCATGTCCAGCCGAAATATATACCTTTCTCCCCCTGAGAGGAAGGTAGCTCTTTGCATTTTTGATTCGTTGAGGCTAGCCCGGGAGCTTTACCAGGGCGGTGAGAGAAGCACAGAGATTATATGTCATAAGATGACTGACCTTATGTTAAGCCAACCTCAGGTTAAGCTTGATTATGTAGGAATCGTCCACCCCCAGACTCTTAAGAAGATGGTAGAAGTAAAGCCGGGAGCTTTGGTCCTGGTGGCAGCGTGGGTAGGAAAGGTCAGGTTAATCGATAATATCCTTATTTAAGCTTGCTTTTCTTGACATCTTTCAGCCAAGAAGGCTAGACTAAGATGTGGTTTTGCTCATAAGATAAGGGTGTAGTTGTCCTTTAGTCACGGGGAGTATTCTATCTACAAAAAGGAGGATGTATCGTGAGGATTACCTTAAGCGTGATCAAGGCGGACGTGGGGGGTTATGTGGGACACTCCAGCTCCCATCCCCAGGTTCTGGAGAAGGCCCGGGAATGCCTTAACCAGGCCCAGGAGAGGGGGGTGCTTTCGGACTTCCATGTGACCAATTGTGGTGATGACCTTCAGCTTATCATGACCCATACCAAAGGCGAAGAGAACGCCGATATTCATAAGCTTGCCTGGGATACTTTCGTTGAATGTACGGAGGTGGCAAAATCGCTCAAGCTGCATGGTGCAGGTCAGGACCTTCTTTCCGATGCCTTTTCTGGAAACGTTAAAGGAATGGGTCCGGGGGTAGCAGAGATGGAGTTTGAGGAAAGAGAAGCCGAAACCATCATCATATTCATGGCCGACAAGACTTCATCAGGAGCCTGGAACCTACCGCTATATAAGATGTTTGCTGATCCTTTTAATACCATAGGGTTGGTCATTGCCTCTAACATGCACGGCGGGTTTTCCTTTGAGGTTCAGGATGTTAAGGAACACCAGAAGATTACCTTTCTGGCCCCTGAGGAGATTTATGATATGCTGATCTTTCTGGGAGCTCCAGGAAGGTATGCAGTAAAGACCGTCCACCACCGGGAGACCGGCGAGATTGCGGCTACGTCTTCTACTCAGCGCTTGAGCATGATGGCGGGAAGATATGTAGGAAAGGATGACCCAGTATGTGTCGTACGCGCCCAGGGACAATTTCCGGCGGTAGGGGAAATATTGGAGCCGTTTACCCTGCCTCAGATGGTGGAGGGATGGATGCGAGGGTCACATCATGGTCCTCTGATGCCCACCTCTGTGGCTCAGGCCAATCCTTCACGGTTCGATGGTCCCCCCAGGGCAATCTCTCTGGGGTTTCAGTTGAGCAGGGGAAAGCTTATCGGACCCCGGGATATGTTCGATGACCCTGCCTTCGATGAGGCAAGGAAGGAAGCCAATAAGATAGCGGATTACCTGCGCCGTCACGGACCCTTTGAACCTCACCGTCTTCCTCTGGAAGATATGGAGTATACCACCATGCCTCAGGTGATGAAGAGGGTGAAGGAGAGATTCTTGCCCCTTGAGGACTAAGCTTCTTCTGGGCACTCTGAACCAAGGAAAGATAAGGGAATATAGCCTTCTCCTGGCTGATCTTCCTTTCGTTCTCGTTACTCCCCAAGATGAAGGGCTAGATATCCAGGTTGAGGAGAAGGGGAAAACGATGGAGGAGAATGCTCTCCTTAAGGCGCGTGCCTATTCTGCGGAGAGCCATCTTCCCACTTTAGCTGAAGATTCTGGCCTGGAGGTGGAAGCTCTACATGGTGAGCCAGGAATATTCTCCGCTCGCTATGGAAACTCGGATGAGGAGAGGATATCCCGCATTTTACATAGATTAAAGGGTATACCCTGGGAGGAAAGAAAGGCCTGCTTCAGATGTGTCATCGCATTGACTCTCCCTTCCAGGAAGATAGAGATCTGCCAGGGAGAATGTCAGGGGTTGATCGCATTTAGTCCTCAGGGAAATGATGGGTTTGGCTATGATCCCATCTTCTATCTTCCCGAGATGGGGGCGACCATGGCTGAGCTCACCCTGGAGGAAAAGAACGCTTTAAGCCACCGTGGTAGGGCAGCCCGCAAGGCCATACCGATAATCAGGCACTTGGTCAGCATCAACACCCTTGCTATCTGAGCTAGAACTGCCTCTGAGTAGGGGTGATTTTACACTTTAACTCTTCAAGTTCTGAGTCTGTTGCGCAAACTTGCTGGTAATGATTTCACTGGCAAGCTCCAACTAACATCAGAAGGATAATCTGGTTAATTTCGTGGCAATTTCTTCATTATAGGCTTTAACGATATACTTCTTGCATCCGCTATCCTGTACATGCTGGTGATATAAAAGCATGGAGGGTATATATGGGTGGACTTGGGGCACGCCTGTTATGGAATATCTTGAGCAAGTTGTGTGTTGCACAAATCAGTCGCCATTCATTCCGTGCTGCTTCAAAGCCACGCTGCATAGGTGTGCCACAACCACGCACAGCTTTGATCTGACCAAACACTGGCTCAACCATCTGGCTGCGCAGTTTGCAGAGAGCTTTTCCGCGTCTTGTTAGTAGCTTCCGTTCCATCCGATCACGCACTGATAGTTGCTTAGGCATCCTACCTCTTGGTGCTCCCTGCTCACGCATTGCCTTCCTTTGTTTCCAGTCCTTGGTTGTTGCTACTAAAAACTCAGGATCTGTGGATAACAGATTTACTATATTGTCTTCACTCGAGGTTCCATCAATAGGTGTGTAAAAGTCAGGCAACGGCAAGCACCTCCTCCTGTTTGACTTCTACTCCATCTTGAAACTCAACACCCAGGAAAACCTCCTTCATCTTCTCCGGGGCGTCTAGCCTCCGAAACCTCTGCTCTGCAAC